>Ga0116149_1000270_pt1 | contig 68914 bp, 69 predicted proteins | sample AD_UKC057_MetaG_FD_89787 | JGI IMG/M metagenome (GOLD analysis project Ga0116149, IMG submission 89787) | Active sludge microbial communities of municipal wastewater-treating anaerobic digesters from USA - AD_UKC057_MetaG | ecosystem: Engineered > Bioreactor > Anaerobic > Digestate | place: USA...
TGGTCATGATCCCCCTGCGGACCGGCGGGGGGTTCGCGGGGCTCGGCGCCTTCGTCGTCGAGTCGGCCGACAACGCCACGCTCATCGCCTGCCGCGAGCGGCTCGAACTGACCATCAGCCTCTTGAGCATCTACGAGATGCGCCTGGCCTTGTCCAAACGCCAGGGCGACCTCAAGCGGCTCAAACTGGCCATGGACGTCCTGGCTGCCGTCAACGAGCACGATCGCTTTGCCGGAGCGGCCATGGCCCTGTGCAACGAACTGGCCAGCCGCTTCGCCTCCGACCGGGTCGGCCTGGGATTCCTCAAGGGCCGATACGTCCACCTCAGGGCCCTCAGCCACACCGAGAAGTTCAGCCGCAAGATGAAGCTCGTCCAGGACATCGAGGCCGCCCAGGAAGAGTGCCTCGACCAGGACGTAGAGGTCCTGCACCCCACGCCCGAAGGGGCCACCTTCGTCGCACGCTCGGCCAAGGAGCTTTCCGTGCGCCACGGCCCGACGGCCATCCTGTGCCTGCCCCTGCGACGCGAGGGCAAGCCCATGGCCGTGATGAGCCTGGAACGCCCGCTCGACAAGCCGTTCGCAGCCGAGGAGGTGGAATCGATCCGCCTGATCTGCGAACTGGTCACGCCGCGGCTGGCCAACCTCCACGAGCACGACCGCTGGGTGGGCGCCCGTCTGGCCGCCGGCCTCCGCAAGGGCGCCGCGCTGGCCGTCGGCCCCAAGCACACCTGGATCAAGCTGCTGGCCCTCGGCGGCTGCGCGTTCGTCCTGTTCCTCTGCCTGGCCAGGGGCCAGTACCGCGCCGACGCCAAGTTTGTCCTCGAAGCCACCCGCGTCCATCTGCTGGCCGCCCCGTTCGACGGCACCGTCGAGCAGGCGGAGTTGAAGCCCGGCGACGCCATCGAGGCGGGCAAGACCGTGCTGGCCCTCATGGACACCCGCGAGTTGAACAAGGAACTCTTCGCTCTCCAGAGCCAGGAGTTCGCCTACCGCAAGCAGGCGGACAAGGCCCGCACCGAGGGCAAGATCGGCGACGCCCAGGTCGCCGAGGCCCAACGACAGGCCGTCGCCGCCCGAATTGACCTGCTCAACAGCCGCCTGGAGAAGGCCAGGATCCTTTCCCCCGTCAGCGGCGTGCTGACCAAGGGCGACCTGGAGAAGCAGCATCGCCCGCCGGTCAAGCAGGGCGACATCCTGTTCGAGGTCGCCCCGCTGGACACCCTGCGGGCGGAACTGTCCGTCGACGAGGAGGACATCGCCGAGATCCGCGCCGGCATGGAGGGCGAGTTGGCCACCGCCACCTATCCCGACCGAAAGGTCGGCTTCGTTGTCGAACGCATCAACCCCGTGGCCGAGGTGGTCGAGCAGCAGAACATCTTCAAGGTCCGCGTACGTCTCAAGGACAAGCCCGACTGGATGCGCCCAGGCATGGAGGGCGTGGCCAAGATCGACGTCGACCGTCGCCTCTACGCCAGCATCTGGACCCGCAAGCTCGTCAACTGGATCCGCATGAAGCTCTGGTGGTAGGCGCTGATCGATGGGCGTAGATCGACCGACATTCAGCGAATCGTGGTATCGCGTTGCCGAACTCCGGCCTCGTCTGCGGTCCACGGTCCAGATCACCCGCCAGCACTTCCGTGGACAGGTCTGGCACGTCGTGCAGGACCCGTCGAACAACCAGTTCTTCCGGCTGAACGATCCCGGCTATCGCTTCGTCGCCCTGCTGGACGGGCGGCGGACGGTGAGCGAAGTCTGGAAGATCTGCAATGAGCAACTTGGAGACTCGGCCCCCACGCAGGGCGAGGCGATCCAACTCCTGGGGCAGCTCTATACGTCCAATCTGCTCCAGGCCGACCTGGCCCCAGACGCCGAGGGCCTGTTCAACCGCTACCGCAAGCGCCGCGTCCGCGAGGTCCAGGGCTACCTGATGAACCTCCTGTTCATCCGCATCCCCCTGATCGACCCGGACCGCTTTCTGGATCGCTGGGTGGGCTTCTTCGGGCGGATCTTCACCTGGTACGGGTTTGTCCTGTGGGTGCTCCTGCTGACGGCTGGGGGGTACTTCGCCGTCACGCACTGGAGCCAGCTGGCCGCCCAGAGCGAGCAGGTGTTCAGCGCGCAGCATCTGGCCGCCAACCTGCCCCTGCTGTACCTGAGCTTCGTGATCATCAAGGTGATCCACGAGTTCGGGCACGCCTTCGCCTGCAAGCGGTTCGGCGTGGTGACGGGCACGGGCGGCGAGGTCCACGCCATGGGCGTGATGTTCCTGGTCTTCACGCCCATGCCGTACGTCGACGCGTCCAGCGCGTGGGCGTTCCGCAGCAAGGGCCGGCGCGCCCTGGTGGGCGCCGCCGGCATGCTGGTCGAGCTGGCCGTCGCGTCCGTCGCCTGCGTCGTCTGGGCCAACACCGCCCATCCCGACGTGCGGGCGCTGACCTACAACATGATGTTCCTGGCCAGCGTCTCGACGCTGTTGTTCAACGGCAACCCGCTGCTGCGATACGACGCTTACTACATCCTCTCGGACCTGATCGAGATCCCCAACCTCGCCCAGCGTTCCAAGAACTATCTCTACTACCTCGTCCGCCGCTACGCCTGGTCGGTCCGCAACCTCCAGAACCCCGCCCACAGCCGCGGCGAGAAGATCTGGTTCGTTCTCTACGGCATCGCCTCCACCCTCTACCGCGTCGTCATCTGCGTGGGCATCCTCCTGTTCATCGCCGACAAGCTCTTCCTGCTGGGCTTCGTGCTGGCGGTGGCGGCCGTCGTGGCCTGGGTGCTCGTGCCGCTGGGCAAGTTCGTCCGCTACCTGGCCACCAGCAACGAACTCTTCCGCACCCGCGGACGGGCGATCATCAGCACCGTCCTGGTCTTTGCCGCCATCATCGGCGGCCTCGGTTTCATCCCCGCCCCCGACCGCTTCCGGGCCGAGGGCGTCGTCGAACCCGAGCAACTGGCCATCCTCCACGTCCGCGAGCCGGGCTTCCTCCAATCGTTCCTGCCGTCGGGCCAACCCGTGCGGGCCAACCAGCAGGCCCCGCTGGTCAAGCTGGTCAATCGCGAGCTGGAGGTCGAGCTGGCCGAAGCCCGCACCGACGTCGAGGTTGCCCGCACCGAGATGGTCAAGGCCGAGGGCGAGAGCGACGCCAACCGCGCGCAGGTCTACCGCAAGAAGCTCCAGGAGGCCCGCGACCAGGTCCGCCTGATCGAGGCGCGCCTGGGTGAACTGGAGGTCCGCCCGCCGGTGGATGGCGTTTGGATCTCGCCCCAGATCGACCGCAGCGAGGGCGGTTATCTCGAACCCGGGCAGCGCGTGGGCCTGGTGGCCAGTCTGGATCGTCTCATCGTTCGCGCCACGGTGCTCCAGGACTCCGACGTCGCCCAGGCCGGCCAGAAGGTCGAGATGCGCGTGCTCGGCCGGCCCGACCCCGTGATCACCGGCACGATTGTTCGGATCCTCCCGGCCGGGCAGGACCAGCTTCCCTCGGCTGCGCTGGGCTACGCCGTGGGCGGGTCGATCGCCACCGCCGCCGACGACCGCCAGGGGACCAGGGCGGCCGAGCGGTTCTTCGAGGTCCGCATCGTCCCGCAGGAAGGGGCCCGTCTGCTCAGCGGGCAGCGGGTGGTGGTCCGCTTCGATACGCCCTCCAAGCCGCTGGCCCAGCAATGGTGGAAGTCGCTGCTGCAACTGGTCCAGAGGAGGTTCTCGATCTGACGTGAGTAGCGTGCCCAGCACAACCTGGCGGATGCTGGCCCAGCGAAGTCGCGGCAGCGACCTGCCCAAGGGCCTCGACGCCGCATGGGACTCGCTGCTGGGCCTGGCCAACCGCTCCCTGCCCCGCGTGCGGCGATTCCTCGCTCGCGCCGCGGGCATCGTCGCGCTCGAGACGGGCGTCAAGGACCTCACCGACGCCCGCCTGCGGGAGGAGGCCCTGTCCATTCGCGACACCTTCCGCCGAGGACGGCAGACCGACAAGCAGGTCGACCACGCCTACGCCGTCGTTCGCGAGGTGGCGGCGAGGCAGATCGGGCTCAAGCCCTTCCCCGTGCAGGTGGCCGGCGCGCTGGCCATCCACGACGGGTGCGTCGCCGAAATGGCCACCGGCGAGGGCAAGACGCTCACCGCGACCCTGCCGGCCACCGTGGCGGGCTGGTGCGGGCGAGGCTGCCACGTCGTCACCGTCAACGATTACCTCGCCAAGCGCGACTGCGAGTGGATGACCCGCATCTACGAGTTCTGCGGGCTGACGGCTGCCTACATCGAGCAGAAGACCGACCTCGCCGCCCGCCGCCGCGCCTACGGGGCGGATATCACCTACTGCACCAACAAGGAAGTCACCGCGGATTTCCTCCGCGACCGCCTGGCGCTGGGCAAGCTCCGGGGGTTGCCCTCGGCCCTGCTGGCCAAGATCGCCGACGGCTCGGGCAGCGGAACCGACCGCGTCGTCCAGCGCGGGCTGCACTTCGCCATCATCGACGAGGCCGACTCCATCCTCATCGACGAGGCCGTCACGCCGCTCATCATCTCCGGCGACGCCCCCAACGAGGAGCAGGTCGAGGCCTTCCAGCAGGCGGTGGCGCTGGCCGATCAGCTCCGCACGCCCGGCGACTACCGGGTCAACGAGCGCTACCGCGAGGTCGATCTGACCAGTTCGGGCAAGAACCGCCTGGCCCAGTTGTCCGGCAACTACGGAGGCATCTGGCTGGGGCGCCGCCGCCGCGAGGAGCTGGTGGTGCAGGCCCTCACCGCCCGCCATTTCTACTCGCTGGACAAGCAATACGTGGTGGACGACGGCAAGATCGTGATCGTGGACGAGTTCACCGGGCGCCTCATGCCGGACCGCACCTGGCGCGACGGGCTCCACCAGGCCATCGAGGCCAAGGAACGACTGACCGTCAACCCGCCCAAGGACACCTACGCCCGCGTGAGCTTTCAGCGGTTCTTCCGGCTGTACCGCAAGCTGTCGGGCATGACGGGGACCGCGGCCGAGGCGTGGCGCGAGTTCTGGCAGATCTACCACATGCCGACCGTGGTCATCCCGACCAACCGCCCGTGCGTGCGGCGGCACAAAGCCGACCGCGTCTTCGCCACCGAAGACGCCAAGTGGCGGGCCGTGGTCGACGAGATCGTGACCCTGCACCGTCAGGGCAGGCCCGCCCTGGTCGGCACGCGCAGCGTTCGATTCAGCGAGCACCTCAGCCTGCTGCTGACGGCCAAGGGGCTCGAGCACCAGGTCCTCAACGCCGTCCGCCACGCCGAAGAGGCTCAGATCGTCGCCGCCGCCGGGCAGCCCGGCAAGATCACCGTCGCCACCAACATGGCCGGGCGAGGCACGGACATCAAGCTCGGGCGCGGCGTCGCCGAGGCCGGCGGACTGGCCGTGCTGGCCACCGAGCGCCACGAGGCCGGGCGAATCGACCGCCAGCTCTACGGCCGGGCCGGGCGACAGGGCGACCCGGGCTCGGCCCAGGCGATCGTCTGCCTCGAAGACGAACTCGTCCGCCGCCACGCCCCGCACCTGACCCGGATGCTCGCCGGACGGCACGGCAAGAGCGCGCGGGAAATCTCCACCGCCACCACCCGCCACCTCTTCGACGCCGCCCAGCGCAAGGCGGAGCGCATGGCCCTCCGCCAGCGCAAGGGCGTTCTCCGCACCGATGACTGGCTCGACGAGTACCTCGGCTTTGCGGGCAGCGAGAAGTGACGTAGCGTCAGCGGAAGCTGGGGCAACCGCGACCCCTCCGAAGGTGCGTGACGACGCCGTTCAACCACCCTGACCCTTGCAGGTGAGCGATCAGTACATGGAAGCCATCGAGACGGCGACGCCCACTTTCTGCGCTTCCTTCATGAGCCAATCCAGGTCCAGCTTCTTGGCCAGTTCGACCGCTTCGTTCACGAGCGGCTTGGCCTCCTTGGGCCTGCCCATGGGAACACCCAGAAGTTCCGCCTTCTTCAGCAGGCACTGGACGAGTACCAGGGGTATGTCGAGTTCGCGGCAGAGCTTCTCCTGCTGGTCTCGCAGGCGCAGCGCGCTCTCGTTGTCCATGCGGTCTTCCATCACGTGGGCCCGGTTGCCCAGTGCGACTTCCGCGCCGCGGAGGTTGCCCAACTTGCGGGAGATCTCCTCTGCCTGACCAAAGGCGTCCAGAGCCTGGTCGAATTTGCGGCGGATCCTCAGGATGTGCCCGCGATTGATGAGGTTGAGCGCCATGGCCTCGGGGAAGGCCATATCGCGGCACATCTGCTCATGCTCCAGGAGCATCCGCTCGGCGTCGTCAAGCTTCCCCTGGCGACGCAGAATGATTGCCTGATCGCAGAGGCTGGCCAGCAGGCCCTTGCGGTCGCCGGATGCCCGGCAGACGGCTTCATGTTCCTTCAGCAACCGCATCGCCGGGTCCAACAGGTTCTGCGTCAGCAGCAGCGTCGCCTGGTTCAGCAGGCAGTGCTGGAGGATGTCCGGGTCTCCCAACTCGCGGCAGAGACGCTCGGATTGCCGGAAGAACTCCAGGGCGGCGGCGTAGTCGCCCAGGTCTTTGGCGGTCAGTCCCTGGTTGTTCAGGTTGATCGCCAGGGTGGAGCGATCGCCCAACTCGCGGGCGAGCTTTTCCTGCTCCTGGAGAAGGGGCAGGATTTCTCTGGGTGACAGGTGGTCCCGCCGCATGGCCGCCTCGTTGCCCAGTGCCGTCATCAGGCCGCGGTGATTCCCGCCCTGGCGGAAGATCTGGTTGGCCTGGCGCATCAGGCTGGCGGACTCCTCGCGGCGCCCCATCGCCGCAAGGACTGGCGCGGCGTTCACGGCACAAGTCGCGAAGTTCACATCGTTCCCGTCACCCCGGAACTTCTCCGCGACCGCGGACCACAGGGTCGCGGCTTCTTTCAGGAACCCCTTCTCGTGAAAGAGGTGCCCCAGGTCGAACGCGAAAGCGTAGTGCTTCTGAGGTTGCTCCAGGACCTCTCGGTAGGCGTCCTTCATTCGATAGGCGGAGGCGGCTTCGATCGCCGTCCAGTAGCGCTTCAGTGAGCAGGAATCCTGGAGGTGGAGTTGGTGAAGAAACTCTCTCTGGGTCAGCAGATGCACCAGGCGGTCCCAGCAGCCCGCCTGAGACCACTGCCAAGGCAGTTCCTCCAGCCGCCGCAACCCGCTGGCCGATTGAAAGTACTCCCCCAGGCGCAGGTGGAGGCGGCGCATCCGCTCGGCGTCCGGCAGGTAGCGTTCGGCCGCCGCCTGGCGCAGGTACAGGTGGGCAAAGTCGATCAGGCCGGCTCGGTTGATCAGCGCATGGTCCAGCGCCAGGTACAGCGGCGACCAGTGTGCCGCGGGCAGCGGCTGCCCCTGCCCGCCCAGCAGGTCCAGCAACTCCGCCTCGGCCAGGCCTCTGCGCGAGGCGCCAATCAGCGTCATCGCCTCGCCCACCAGGCCCGGCCGATCTCGCTCGTAGTCCCTCTCACAGCGTTGGAGGATCAAATCGAACAGCCCGGGAATCGTCGATGCCTGCAGATAGTATCCGATCCGCTCGGACAACTGCTCGAAGTCGCCGAAGAGCCGCAGTTCTTCCAGCAAGGCGACCAGGTAAAGCGGGTTGCCGCAGGGCTGGGCCTGGGTGATGCGGCGCCGGTGAGGCTTGCTGAGCCGCTTGCCGTAGCGGCGCAGGCGTCGCGACACGAGACGCAGGCGATCCGGCACGGTCAGCGGCTGGAGCTCCAAGGTTGGCCACTCGCGGCGGCGAATCTCGTCCAGGGGCCGGCCCGGCAGCGTCGAACAGATTACCCGCGCTCCGGCCGGCAGGGCCGACGGCAGCCAACCCAGGTCGAGGGCGGCCTCGCGGTCCTCCAATTGGTTCAAGGCGTCCACGATCAGCACGATTCGCTTCCGCTCCGCCGCCAGGGCAAGCCAGTGCCCGAACTCGGACAGGAGTTGGGCCGATTGCTCCGGTATCTCCTGCTCGATACCGGTTTGCCGCTTCAACTCGCCCATGAACCGGGTGAGCATGGCCGTCCAGTCGGTGCTGGCGGCCGAGGCGCCGACGAAATGCATGAGCACAAGGTCGTCGGGATGGGAGGCTTGGTAACGCAGGCCCCAGTTGGCCAGCAGGGCTGATTTGCCCAGACCCGACTCGCCCAGGACCGTCAGCGGAGGCCCCGTGCCGGCGGCCTGCGAGTCCAGGCGGTCGAAGTACTCCTGGCGAGCCACGTACGTCCAGGAGCGGCTCAGGGCCACCGCCTCGTGGGCCGCCTGCTCGCGGTCCAGCGCCGAGGGTCTGGCCTCGTCCGGGTACTCCTGGTTGATTACCGTCGTCAGGTCTCGCAGGACCAGTTGGCCCAACGCCCGGGGGTCAGGATAGTTCTCGCGCAGCGCAAGGCCGGAGCGTCGGATGCGATCCTTCAAGTCGGCAAGCTTCTGGCGGGCTCGCGGATCCTGTTCCTGAAAGTCGCTGCGCTGTTCAGGCGGGATCTGCTCCAGGTACGCCGGGTCGCGAAAATAGAAGCAGCACCGATTGCCCATGGCCGGGTTTTGAAGGACCCCGTGCAGGATCTCCAGTTCGGTAACGCTGCGCTCCTGGTGCTCCCGGAGCCACGGCTGCTGGGCGATCAGGTCTTCGGAGAACCGCCCGGGCACCCAGCCGTATCGATCGCCCAGCAGACCGATGAAGTACGGGCGGCAGCGTTCGATCTCGGACAGGCAGATGGGCAACACCTCGTGGCGTTCGGCCTGCTCCTCGGTGATGCCCCATCGCAGGTCCACGTCGCTCCAGGCGACGCCGCGCTGCTCGCACAGTTTACGGAGCTTGGGGAAGACGTGCTTGTTCAACTCGTCGCGTTCCGCATTCATGTCGCGGAAGGTCGAGGAGATGAACACGCGAATGACGCGCTGGGTGACAGGCCTGGCAGGGCGGGCTACGGGCACAGGCGAGCGGGGCGTCTTGACCGGCGGGGCGGGCTCGTCGTGTCCCGCCGGGCGGCGGAACGGCGCCAACGACTCCTCCGGGACCTTCCCCAGCCGGATCAGCTCCAGGAACCAGCACAGCGGAGAGCCGGCCAACAGCCTGGACTCGTCGAGGTCGGCCGGGAGCGGCAATGCGTCCTCAATGAAAGCTCCCAGCCACTCCAGGCACATGCCAGCCAACTCGACCGCGCCGGGGTTCAGCAGGTCGAGCCAGAAGCGGAAGCCGGACCGGTTGCGGTCCTGCCGATCCCGCCCCGAGCCGGCATCCAGGAAATTCTCGGACAGACAAAGCTGCCATGCCGCCTCGTACGAGAATGGGAACGTCACGCGATACAGACACTGCTCGAGTTCCCGGGCCGTCACGTCCATCCGCCGCAACAATCGGAGCGTCTCGTCAAACACCTTGCGGTACTCGTCCCGGGTGCTCAGCCACGTCAAGACGTCCTGGTGCGTCGATCTGGGCGGGTGCTCGAAGCGGGCGCGATGCGCCAGCAGGAGCGGAAGCCACCGCCCGCCGTTGGCCTCAAGCGAGCGGAAGATGTCTCCGGTCAGTCCGGCAAAAGGGGTCAGGGGCGGCAGCTTGGCCTTTTCCACGGGCGGCACCTGGCCTAGGTGACGCGACAGCTGGCATTTCAGTACCTCGCCCAGCAGGCGCGGGGGCAGTTGGGGCAGGATGTCCGCCTGGCGCTTGGAGAGGAAGTCCTCCCAGGTCGCCGGCGTTGGCGCCTGGCCGAGCAGGGCATCCTTGTCCTCTTCGCTGAGCGACGGGTACGCGTCGAGTGTCTCACGGAACCCGCTGCACAGGAGCCTTCGCTCCGCGGTCGCCCGCAGATTGTGCTGGACGGAACCTGGCTCGGACCAGGCCACGTATCCGAACCGCTGCCGCTCTTCCTCCGTGAACATCCGCCTGAACCCAATCGGAAACAGCGGCCAGAGCCGGCGCACCAGATCTTCGGCCAAGTCCATGGCCTGAGCCTGGCCCTCCGGTCCGGCAGGAATCGCCTTTCGCTCTTCCAGTTGGGCCAGGACGGCGCCCTGGCAGAGCGCGCTGCGGACAGCCAGGCCATCCCCGTCGGGGACCTCGTCCAGTAGAAACCGGTTCACCTGGTGCATCCACTGCTCCAGGAACGCGCGGTCCACCCGCAGGCGCAGGTTCGCACCAGACATCGACCGGTCCCTACTGAGGCTTGTTCAGTCCGAGCATCTTGAAGATGTCCATCGGCGGCACCGACAAGACGATCCGCTTGGTCGCACCGCAACCGGTGCAGGTGACGTCCCACGTGTCGTGCATGCGGCCGTCGGGGGAAGGACTCGACCCCAGTCGGTTCCCCTCGACCGATTGGCCGCATTTTTCACACGCCAGGCGCTGAATGTAGTGGTACTCCGCAGGAATGTTCGGCAGTTGAATGACTTCGTCAGACATGTGATTCTCCCTGTTCACGTTCACTGCAAAAGAGATTCAAGCCCGTGAGACCGGCACTCCGCACAACGGAGTATACCCCGCAGGCGCGAGGCGTCAACTACTACCACGGAGCAGATCGCGACGATCCAGGCGGTCTGTCGCCGACCGCACAGGCCGCTGCGCTGGATCCCGACCCCCACTACGTATCGTTCCGCCAGCACACGACCCGCTGCCTGAGCGTGTCGGCGTTGAGGCGGATGCCTGTCCCGTCCTCGCCCGGCTTGAGCGGCGGGGCGTCGATCACCCGCACCAGGTGGGCGTAATCCGCCGATTCCGGCAGCAGCTCGGCCAGGCGGTTGGGGGCGTTCTCGAAATACTCGCGATTGAGAAAGTTGTCCTGGCGATTGGGGAACAGGGCCAGGTACAGGATGTCCATCTCCACGAGCTCGTTGAGGAAGTGGGTGCCCAGAGACACGTCGGGCACCAGGTCGTCGCGCATGGCCACGATCTCGCACAGGATGCTCACGGTGTTGATGTCCGCGAAACTCACCGGCACGCCCAGCGAGGGCGTGGTCGTGCCCCAGCGCCCCGGGCCCAGGAGCATCACCGTTTTGTTGCGGGCGTCTCTGACGTGGCAGACCTTGCTGATCAACCGGGCCACCTTGTACCGCTCGTTGATCGAGAGCTGCCCGTACTGCGAGGGCACCACGTACACCAGGCGGTCCACGGAGCAGGCCCGGCTGGGCCCGATCACCGCCCCGTGCGCCTCCAGCACCACGCTCTCGCGCTGCACCTGGGGCGCCGGCTCGATCACCGTTCCACCGCCCTTGACCTGGAGCGGGCGGCACTGCACGAGGTTGATCTTGTACTCCTTCGGGTCGCCGTTGAAGAAGTTGGCGGTGAACTCCACGTCGACGGGGTACTCGTAGGCCTTCTGGAGGATTTGGAGGATCTCCCGCATCGTCGCCACGAAATCGGTCTGGGCGAACAGCGTGTCGAACGTCAGCACCCACCGCGGGTCCATGGGGATGCCCCGCTCCGCCGCCCGCCGCAGGATCTCTTCATCCTGTTCGGCGAAGAGGCTCACCGGCAGCCCCGCCGAGGCCTTGACCACGTCGTTGACGTCCCGGCTGACCTTCTGGTTGGCCTCGAGGTCCAGCACCTCGACGCGGCGCTGGGCGTACTGGCGGACCTCGTCGAAGTTGGCTTCCGGGCGGCGCTTCGGGTCGTTCATCGCCACCACGCGCGTGTAGTCGTCGTCGCTGCGGTCCACCGCCCGCGTGCCCAGGCCGAACACCAGCCTCATCACCCCCGCCTCGGGCTGGATGTACTCGCTCCAGACGTACGGGTTGAACGAGAACCCCACGCCCGCCAACTGCGGGTAGAACAGGTTGCCGTACAGCCGGCCGCTCACCCGCTGAACCAGCAGGGCCATCTGCTCGTCGCGCTGGAGCAGCCCGCGGGTGGCCCGGTAGGTCAGGGCCTTCTCGCTCATCGTCGAGGCGTAGATGGTGCGCACGGCCGAGAGGAAGTCCTCCAGCCGCTTGGCCCGCGGGCCCTGGTTGGCGCAGAACACGCTTTCGTACTTGCCCGCGAAGGCGTTGCCGAAGTTGTCCTCCAGCAGGCTGGAGGAGCGGACGATGATGGGCGACTGCCCGAAGTAGTCCAGCATGTGGGCGAACTGGTGTTCGATGTACTCGGGGAAGGTGCCCATGAGCATTCGCTGGCGGGCTCGCTCGGCCCCCTCCAGGAACGTCTGGGGGTCGCGCTGCTTCTGGCGGACCCACCAGATGCCGTTGCGGACCAGGAACGTGTAGAACACGTCCGAGCCGATGTAGAACGAGTCGTGCTGCTCGAGGACCTCGCGCCACTTCGCATCGCCCTGGCGCAGGATCGCGCGGGCCAGCAGCATGCCCACCGTCTTGCCCCCGATCAGTCCCGTGCCGATCATCCGCTTGCCCACGTTGATCAGGTCGTTGAGCGTAAGGTGCCGATCGGCCAGTTCCAGCACGCGCTCCTCCCGCGAGATCGCCATCCGCAACACGCGGTGGAAGGCGTCCTTCAGCCGCTCGGGCGGGCAGTGCCCCCGCTCGTGCTGGGCGAGCACCTCCTCGGCGTGCTGGAACGAGCGGTTCCACACGCCGAGCTGGTAGTGGCTGGAGTGGAGCTGCAGCCACGGCACGGAGGTCAGGATCTGCGGGATGATGCCGCTCTCGGTCACGGGCGTGAACTGCTCGCCTTCCCACACGTGCAGCATGTACATCGTGGGGCTGTAGCGGTGCTGCACCTTCAGAGGGTGGATGTACAGCTTGCCCTGGTGGCGGTAGACGTCCAGAAACACCTGGGCCGTCTCCTGGATCGGCGCGGTCGCGTGGAAGGAGTGGTGGTTGCGCAGCAGCATGAAGTACGCGATCGCCTCCACGTCGTACAGGTACGGGCAGGTGAGCATGAAGAAGTTGCCCAGCATCTGGTCGCTGTACCAGTCAACCGCCAACTCGCTGAGGCAGTCGAAGACGTAGAACCCGCCCCGCCCGGTCCGTTCGATGGCGGCGTGGATCTCGGCCAGGAACGTCTCAAACCCGTCCTCCGGATGCAGGCGGACGACTTCCACTCCGTCCTGCTCTTCGACCAGTTCGGCGTGGCGGGCGAAGCGGAAGTAGATCACTTTCTGCCCCGTCTCCAGCCCGTGCCGCACGTAGGGCAGGACGAAGGCCAGGTACTCCTCCGTGCTGTTGACCTGCCAGACAATGTTGTCGCCGGCGATCACGCCCTTGAGGGCGCGGTCCAGCCCGGCCAGACCCGTGCTCAGCGGAGATTCCACCGACATTGCTTGCCTGCCTTCCCTCGCGGCCCGCCGCAGGGGCGGCCGCGGCGGCGTTCGATGCCTTTTCCCGGACGAAGCTCCACGTTCTCCTGTATCCGAAAACACCCCCGGCTTCAAGTTGCTTGCGAAGGTATAAGCCCGGCTTACGGGCGAATCGCGCGAAGGGCGAGCGAAGAGGGGGGGTTACTTGATCTGCTTGGCCAGGTCTTGTGCGGCCAGCAGGCTCTGGCCCTCGATCTTGAGCAAGTACCAGGCCGCCAACGTCACCAGCGTAGTCTGCTCGCGATCGTGGCGGGCCAGCAGCCTGGCCAGGGGGTCCCTGGCCTGGGGATCGCCGAACATCCCCAGCGTCATGGCGGCGTCGACGGCGACGGCATGATACGGGTTGTCCAGCATCAGGCGGGCGATGTCGCAGACGGAGCGGTTCTTCGACCACCTCATGCCGCCCGCCACCGCCTGCGTGAGTGTGCCGTGTCGCCCGGTGGCCAGTTCCTTGATGCCCGCCATGGCCGCCGGCGTGCCCAGGTCGCACAGCAGCGTCGCCGCCCTTGCCGCCCGAATATGGGCCACGCTCATCTCGCGGCTGTCGCTGTCCAGCGAGCGGATGAACGCCAGAAGCGGCGCCGTGTAGTAGTCCGTTTTGGCGCCATGGGCGCCCACGTCCTTGCCGATCCGGTCCAGCACGTAGTCCACCACCACCGGGTGCCCCAGGCGGAGCGCCTGGCCGGCAGCCTGTCCAGCCTGGGCGTCCTGCGCCGCCCGCCCAAGCTCCAACTTCGCCAGCATGCCGACCGTGCCGTCGTCGTCCGCCAGCGACGTCAGGGCCTGGCGGTTGTTGTCCGCCGACGACAGCAGGTTCATCAGGTGCACGCGAAGGATGATCTGCTTCTGTTCCAGGATGGCCTTGGCCAGCAGGGCCGGCCCGTCCGGCGCCAGGGCGGCCAGCGTCTTGAACGCCATCACGCGCACCGCCACCGGCCGGGCGGACCCGGCGATCTCGCCCGCCAGCTCGCGCACGGGCAGGGCCTTCTCGTCGCCCGCCTGTTGCAGCACCAGCGCCACGATGCTGTCGGCGGTGGACGCGTCATGCATCGCCGCCCCCAGCGGCGCCAGGTGGTCCACCTCGCCCAGACCCACCAGGGTCGCGCGGGCCAGGCAGGCGGTGGCCAGGTCCTTCGACTCCACCAGCTTGCGCAGGACCGCCCCGGCCTGGGGCTTCTGACCCAATCGCACCAGCCCCCGTGCCGCCAGGCAGCGGATGTTGTCGTCGTCGATCTGCACCGCTTCCTGGAGCTGCTCGACGGAGATCGCCTTCAACTCCAGCAGTTGGGCCAGGGCCTCGGCCCGGATCGTGTGAAGGCTGTCCTGCCGGAGTCGCTCCAGCAGAACGGGCGGGGCCTGCTCGGGCGCCAGGCGGGCCAGGGCGGCTGTGGCAGCCAGGCGGTGGCGCTTGTCGCCGCTGCGGGTGAGCGCCGCGAAGATCGGCGCCGCGTCGCGGTCGCCGCTCACCCGCAGCGCGGTCAGCACCGCGTCCTGCTTCTTGGGGTCTTCCAGGGCAGCCGACAGCCACGCCTTGGCCGCGGCAGCGGGGCCGGCGTTCTGCGCCCGCGCGGCGGCCGCTGCCGTCAGCAGGCAGACCGCGAGCGTGATTCGAGTGGCGATCGGCATTCTCTGTCCCTGCGGGTTAGACTGGAATCGTCCCTTGACCGTCGGACCTGCGAATCCGCATTCCGCACCCGGCCTGCCGGCAGGCGGGTCAGGACGCCGCCGGCTGGTCCGGCTCCGCCTCCGGAGGCGGGACGGGCTGGGCGACGGGGATGGCCTTGGGCACGTCGCCCTCGATTTCGGCGTCCTCGACCGGGCGGGCGACCAGCGGTGCGCGGGGGGTCTCCTCGTGGCGGGCGCCCTTGCGGTCCTTGTAGTCGTCGCTCTTGGGCTCGCCCACCGCCTTGACGAGCATCTCGACGATGTTGTCCGCGGTCAGGCCCTCGGCGTCGGCGTTGAAGTTGGTGAAGATGCGGTGCCGCAGGACCGGCTTGGCGACCGCCCGCACGTCGTCGGAGCCCACGTTGAACCGCCCGTGCAGCAGGGCCCGGCTCTTGGCGCCCAGCACCAGGTACTGGGCGGCGCGGGGCCCGGCGCCCCAGGCCAGGTAATTCTTCACGAACTCCGGCGCCGTCGGGTCGCTGGGGCGCGTCGCCCGCGTCAGGTTTACCGCGTAGTCGATCACGTGCTGGCTGATCGGGATCTTCCGGACGATCTTCTGGAGCGCCAGGATGTCCTCGGCCGACAGCACCGCCTCGGGCTCGCCCTTGACGTCGCTGGTGGTCGTCTTGACGATCAAGCGTTCCTCGTCCCGGCTGGGATAGTCGATGCTGACCATGAACATGAAGCGGTCCTGCTGGGCCTCGGGCAGCGGGTAGGTGCCTTCCTGCTCGATGGGGTTCTGGGTGGCCAGCACGAAGAACGGCAGGTCCAGCTCGTAGGTGTTGCCGCCCGCGGTGACGTGGTACTCCTGCATCGCCTGGAGAAGCGCCGCCTGCGTCTTGGGCGGCGTGCGGTTGATCTCGTCAGCCAGGATGATGTTCGCGAAGACCGGACCCTTGACGAACCGGAACGCCCGGCGCCCGGTCGTCAGGTCTTCCTCGATCACGTCCGTTCCCGTGATGTCCGAGGGCATCAGGTCCGGCGTGAACTGGATGCGGTTGAAGCTCAGCTTCAGCACCCGCGCCAGCATGGAGATCATCAGCGTCTTGGCCAGGCCCGGCACGCCCACCAGCAGGCAGTGCCCGCGCCCGATAATCGCCTGCATCAGCAACTCGATCGCCTGGTCCTGGCCGATGATCACCTTGTGCAGTTCGGCCAGCATCTTCGCCTTGGCCTTGTTGAGGTTCTCGATGATCCTCATCTCCGCACTCTGCTTGGGCGCCTGCGTCATATATCCATCTCCTATGGGCAAACCGCGTCGATTGGCCAAACGCATTGACCTCTCATAGATTACCCACCCTCCAGGTGAAATGAAAGCATTTGCCCCCGCGCGGGCGGGCGGGGGCGCCGCGGAACGGGGGCCGGGCGCGCGTCCCTACAAGGCGCGGCGCAGACGCAGGGAGTTGCCCACGACGGTGATGCTCGAGGCGGCCATGGCGATCTCCGCGATGACCGGATGGAGCAGGCCCAGGACGGCCAGGGGGATGGCGACGAGGTTGTAGCCGAACGCCCAGCCGAGGTTCTGGCGGACGACCCGCAGCGTGGCCCGCGACAGACGCGCCGCCTGCACCAGGGCCCCCAGGTCGCCCCGCACCAGGGTGACGCTCGAGGACTCGATGGCGATGTCGGTGCCCGTGCCGATGGCCACGCCCACGTCCGCCTCGGCCAGCGCAGGCGCATCGTTGATCCCGTCGCCAACCATGACCACCGGCCTGTCGCTGCGCCGGCGAAGCTGGCGGATCTCGTCGGCCTTGCGGTCGGGCAACACCTCGGCCAGCACGTGCTCGATGCCCGCCTCGGCGGCGACGGCCTCAGCCGTCTGGCGGTTGTCGCCGGTCAGCATCGTCACCGTCATGCCCATCCGCTTGAGTTCGTCCACCGCCTGCCTGGAGCCCTCTTTCAGGGCGTCGGTAACGGCCAGCACGCCCAGCAGCTCCCGGTCGCGGGCGACCAGCAGGGCGGTCCGCCCGGCGGAGCGAAGCTCGTCGAAGGCCGCCCGGGCGGCTGACACGTCTATGCCGGCCTCTTCCATCAGGTGCAGATTGCCCACGCGCACCAGGGCGGCGTCGAGCCGGCCCCGCACGCCCTTGCCCGTGATCGACTCGAACTCGCGCACGTCCTTGAGTTCCAGGCCGCGCTGCCGCGCCGCCTGCACGACGGCCGTCGCCAACGGGTGCTCGCTGGCGTGCTCCAGCGAAGCCGCCGCCTGCAAGAGGTCCCTCTCGTCCACCTCGCCCAGCGGGCGGACGTCGGTGACGGTGGGGCGGCCCTGCGTGACCGTGCCGGTCTTGTCCAGCACGATCCGCCCGGCCCGGCCGAGCAGTTCGAGGGCCTTGCCTTCCCGGACAATCAGCCCGTGTCGCGCGCCGAGGCCTCCGGCCACCATGATCGCGGTCGGCGTGGCCAGGCCCAGGGCGCACGGGCAGGCGATGACCAGGACCGCGATGGCGGCGAAGGCCGCAGCCGCCCAGGGCGAGACGTGCGAGGGCGGCAGGTACCCCAGCCACGGCCGCATCGCCCCGGCCGCGGCGGACAGGGCCTGAGGAAAGAGCATCCACGCCGCGAACGTCGCCAGCGACAGCAGCACCACCGCGGGCACGAAGTACACGGTGATACGGTCGGCCAGTTCCTGCATCCGCGTCTTGGACGACTGGGCCTTGCGGACCAGATCGATCACCTGGGCCAGGAAGGTCTCCTGCCCCACCCTGGTCGCCCGAACCTTGAGCATGCCCCGCTGGTTGACGGTAGCCCCGATGACCTCGTCGCCTTCCTTGCGTTCCGCGGGAATGGGTTCGCCCGTGACCATCGACTCGTCGACCGTGCTGCGCCCTTCGACGACCTGGCCGTCGGTGGGAACCTTCTCGCCCGGGCGGACGACCATCACGTCGCCTTTCTGCAGCCGCGAGATGGGCACCTGAACTTCCTGTCCGTCGCGGAGGACGCGGGCGTCGCGGGCGCCCAGCTCAACCAGTTCGCGAATGGCCCGGCTGGCCCGGCCGCGGGCCTTGGCCTCCAGGTGCCGTCCCGTCAGATGGAAGGCCATGATCATCGCCCCCACGCCGGCGAAGCTCATGTGCGCACCCGGGCCGCCTGCCAGCAGGAAGGCCGGGCCCGTCACCAGCGCCGACAGCGAGCCCAGCGCGATCAGCACGTCCATGTTCGGCGCCAGCGAGCGGACGCTGCGGACGGCTGAGCGGAGCACACCCCGCCCCGCCACGAACAGCACCGCCGCGGCCAGCACGATCTCCACGCCCTGTACGATCCAGTGGGCCGGCCCGTGGGTCCAGACGCCGAAGAGCATCGGCGGCAGCATGACCAGCATCACCGGGATCGTCAGCGCCCAGGCCAGGACGAGCCGCCTCCGCAGTTCCTGCGCGTGCCGCTCGGCCAGGTCCTGCTGCTCCTGGCCGTCCTCGTCCGCGCGGGGCAGTCGAGCCTCGTAGCCCGCCTGCTCGATCGCCTTCACCAGCCGCTGTTCGTCCACCTGGTCCGGCTCGAAGGTCACGTCGGCCTGGTTAGCCGCCAGGCTCACCGTGGCCGTCCGCACGCCGTCGACCTTGCGCAGCGACCGCTCGGCGTTGTTCACGCAGCCCTGGCAGTGCATGCCGACGATCTCAATCGTCACTCTTTTCGTCTGGGCCATGATTCGTTCCCTGTGACATTGTAGCGGTAGAAACACCGCAACAGGGGACAACGGGTTTTTCGGAATGTCCCGTGCGTCGGCTGCGTTTGTCTTCTCAGGCGCGTCAGCGCCGACAAGTCAAGGAGAGCGATATGTCAACTCGCATCAGTCGTCGTGGCTTTCTGGGTCGCAGCGTAGCAGCCGGGGGTCTGGCCGCCGCCGGGCCCATCATCGTTCCCTCGTGGGCCCGCGGGGCGGCGCCCAGCGACAAGCTCAACGTCGCCGTCATCGGCGTGGCTGGGAGGGGGGCGGCCAACCTGGGCGGCGTGGCCAAGGAGAACGTCGTCGCCCTGTGCGACGTGGATGAGATCAACCTCACCCGGACGGCTGCGAAATTCCCCTCGGCCAAGACCTTCCGCGACTTCCGCAAGATGCTGGAGGCCGTCGAGAAGCAGATCGACGCCGTGGTGGTCAGCACGCCCGACCACACGCACGCGCCGGCCGCCGCGATGGCGATGCGGATGGGCAAGCACTGCTACAGCGAGAAGCCGATGACGCGGACGGTGTTCGAGTGCCGCACGCTGGCGGACCTGGCCCGCGACAAGAAGCTGGCCACGCAGCTCGGCACGCAGATCCACGCGGGGACCAACTATCGGCGCGTGGTCGAGCTGGTGCAGGGCGGCGCGGTGGGTGCCGTTCGCGAGGTGCACGTCTGGAGCAGCGCGTCTTACGGCGGGATGGACCGTCCCAAGGACACGCCCTCGTGCCCGCCCAACCTCGATTGGGACCTGTGGCTTGGGCCCTCCCGCGAGCGCCCGTACCACCCGTGCTACGTGCCGGGCAAGTGGCGGGCCTGGTGGGACTTCGGCAGCGGCGGCCTGGGCGATTTCGGCTGCCACTACATGGACCTGCCCTTCTGGGCGCTGAAGCTGCGGTATCCCACCTCGGTGGAGACCGAGGGCCCGCCCGTGCACCCGGAGACCACCCCGCGGTCGCTGACGGTCCGCTACGAGTTCCCCGCCCGCGGCACGCTGCCGGCGGTCAAGATGACCTGGTACGACGGCGGCAAGAGGCCGACCGCGCTGCTGAGCCAGGCTGCGCTGGTGGGCGCCAAGACGAAGCATTCGAATACCGACCCCGCCAAGTGGACCTCGGGCGTGTTGTTCGTGGGCGAGAAGGGGATGCTGCTGGCCGATTACAACCGGCGGATGCTGCTGCCCGAGTCGAAGTACGCCGGCTTCACCCCGCCCGCCGAGACGATTCCCAACACGGTGGGCCATCACCAGGAATGGATCAATGCCTGCAAGGGCCAGGCGATGCCGGGCCTGGCCGCCGGCGAGACCACCTGCAAGTTCGATTACAGCGGCCCGCTGACCGAGACGGTTCTGCTGGGGTGCGTGAGCTTCCGCGCGGGCAGCAAGCTGGCCTGGGACGCCGCGGCCCTCAAGGCGACCAACTGCCCGAAGGCGGAAGAGTTTGTGAAACAACCGTACCGGGAGGGGTGGAAACTGTAGTCTGTGGCCGGCAGCCGGTAGTCAGGAGCCAGGAGTGGAGTCCTTGTTGCCGAAGGACTGACTGCCGGCTACTGAAAGCTAGACCCGTTTCTTGATGGTGACCGCGCGCCTGCCGTCGGAGGCGCCGAGCTTGCCGGTGAACTTGGGGATTCCCGCGGCGCGGACGATGACCTCGCCGTCGACGGGGGTCTGGCTGGCCAGGATGTCGCCCGGCGCCAGGGCGTCCAGGTCGTCGGCGGTGATGTCGCTGTACTCGGTGGTGACGGAGATCTCGAGCGGCTGGCAGGGGCGCCCCAGGGGGCGGACCATCCGCGTGGCCTGCTCGTTCTCGACGGCGACGCAGAGTCGTATCGTGCCCATCTGCGCGTTGAGGGCCAGGTCGTACGAGGCCGCCAGGATGGCCGACGCGGGCACGGCGGGGGGCCAGCCTCCGCAATCCGCCGCGGGCGGGGCCGACGGCGAGACCGCCCGCACCAGCCGCCCCAGCAGCCCGCGCTCCACCGTCGTCAACCCCCGCGCGGGCACGTACACCTGGAACTGGTCCGAGCCGAGCATGGCCTCCAGCAGGGCGAAGGCCGCCGGCGGCGACAATTCCAGCCACGCCTGGGCGGCGGCCTGCCCGGTCAACTCCGCATCCAGCGGGGCGGCGAAGCAGCAGGAGCGGTCGCGGACGCTGCCGACGAACTCCGCCCACGACAACTGGGCCAGTCCGGCGAAGCGCACGCGGCAGGTGGAACGGGCCAGGGGAGTGGCGGCGGAGGCGAATCGCTGAGCGAAGCGCTCGGCCAGGTCCATCGGGTCGAAGGAGCGGGCGGGTCTAGCCTCGGCGGCCTCGTCGGCAGGATCCTCAACGAGCCGGTCGCGCGGGGCTTGTTCCGCCTGAAGCGGCGCCGACGCCAAGGCCTCGTACTCGTTGTCGTCGAGTTGTGCGGCGTCCGTCATCTGCGACCTCCCTGTCGCTGCCGGCATCTTCAGTTGTCGGCCCGCGATTGTCAACGGTCAATTGCCGGGCGGGACCTCGCGCAGGGCGGCCTCCCGCCACTCGCGAGCGAGCTGCTCGCCGGTGAGGCGGTAGGTGGTCTCCAGGGCCTGCGTCTCGCCGCGATTCTCGCACAGCAGGGCGACCAGGCGGCGCATGGCCTGGGCGTCGATGGCGACCAGGTAGCGGACCATCCCGTACGCCAGGAGCGGCTCGTCGCCGGTCAGCTCGATCTTGTCCAGCAGGAGCGACACGTCGGACTGCTTCCGGAGGGCCCGGCGGACGGTTTCGCGGTAGGCCTGGTCGCTGGTCCCGCCGACCGCCTTGGCGGCCGCCAGCGAGGCCAGTCCCTCGCGGAGCCACGGCTTGACGCTGCGTCCTACGTGGCGATTGAAGAACGAAGCCGCCGCCTGGCGGACGAACAGCTCGTAGAAGGCGGTCTGGTTCTCGCACGTGGTGAGGCAGACGAAGTCGAGGTTGAGCAGCCGCCCGTGCCAGCCGCCGGGCGGATCGGCCGGGCCGTTGACGACGTCTCGGCAGAACCGGCGGTAGTGGTCGGCGTTGCGGAAGATGAAGACCGGGAGCTTTCGGCACCAGACGTCCTGGTCGCTCGATGCGCCCATGAGGTTGCACCAGGTGCGGTAGGCCCGCTCAGCCACCGTCGCCAGGGGGCGGTCGTTTCGGCCCTCCAGGGCCTGGAAGAACAGGAAGTGTTCGCTCTCCTGGAGGCGCATGGAGTCGGCGAACTCGTGGGCCTTGATCGCCCACTGCATGGCCAGTTCGTGGTTGACCTTCTCCAGGGCCTCCCGCCGGGCGCGGCGCGGGTCCTTTCCCCGGCGGTCGGCGCCGATCTCGCCGGCGCGCTTGAGGCTCAGGTCGTAGCCGGAAGAGAGGATCTTGCTGGATGAACTCATCACGCCGCGCGGCTGGGGTCCGTCGGAGGCCAGGCGCCCGGGCCAGGCCCAGGCCGCCAGGCAGACGCAGACCCACAGGTGCGGCGTGCGACGCATGAAGACTCCTCGCGACGGGTCCGGCGCCCGCCGCCGTGTATTGTAGGGGAAAACAAGCGGGCGTGCAGCGCGAACTTGATCGAGCCGGGCCGAACAGGCTCACCCGGGCGTCGTCACGAGATCACCCGCACGTCCGGGGCGAGGGTCTTGAGGTGGTCCAGGTGCTTGCGGGCGATCACCGCCTCGATGCGGGCGGTGGAGTCGGCGAACTCCTGCGACTCGATGCGGGCGTGGCGGGCGATGAACTGCATGGCCCGCCCGTTGCCGCAGTTGACCTCCAACTTCACGCGGACCTGGACGCCCGTGCTGCGGTGAAGAACGGCCTCCACCAGGGCGTCGGCGCCCTGGCCCGTGGCGGCCGACAGCAGCAGGGCCTCGCCGTAGCGGCGCCGCAGCAGCGTGAAGGTCGTGGGGTCGTTGATGCGGTCGATCTTGTTGAGGACCAGCAATTCCTTGTCGCGGTCGCAGCCGATCTCGTCGAGCACGTCGTGGACGGCCTGCACCTGGTGCTCGACGCGGTCGCTGGAGGCGTCGGCGACGTGCAGCAGCAGGTCGCCGTGGATCGCCTCTTCCAGCGTGGCGCGGAAGCTGGCGACCAGGTGGTGGGGCAGGTCGCGGACGAAGCCGACGGTGTCGCTGAGCAGCACTTCCTGCCCGTCGCCCAGGGACCAGCGCCGGGTCTTGGTGTCCAGCGTGGCGAACAGGCGGTCGGCGACCAGCACGTCCGCGCCGGTCAGCAGCCGCATGAGCGTGCTCTTGCCCGCGTTGGTGTAGCCGACCAGGCAGACCGAGAAGACGTCCTTGCGGCTGCGGACCTGGCGGACCTTGCGCCGATCGATCTCGTGGATCTGGCGCTTGAGGTAGTTGACGCGTTTCTGGACGAGGCGCCGGTCGATTTCGAGCTGCTTCTCGCCGGGTCCCCGGGTGCCGATGCCGCCGACGGCGGCGGCCGCCGACGACGCCCCGCCGGCCACGCGCTCCAGGTGGCTCCACATGTGGTGCAGGCGGGGGTAGGTGTACTCGAGCTGGGCCAGCTCGACCTGGAGGCGGCTTTCGGCCGTCCGGGCATGAGAGGCGAAGATGTCCAGGATCAGCTCGCTGCGGTCGAGGACCTTGCGGGCGGTGATCTTCTCCAGGTCGCGGATCTGGGCGGGCGAGAGGTCATTGTCGAAGATGATGACGTCGATGTCGTTCATCTGCGCCCGGGAGGCGATCTCTTCCGCCTTGCCCGAGCCGACGTAGAGGGCCGGGTCGATCCCGCGGCGCTTGGCGCACATTTCGTCGACGACCAGGGCCCCGGCCGTGCGGGCGAGGCTTCGCAGTTCTCCCACCGGGTCGGACGGATCGGCCTTGGAATCGGGCAACAAGACGGACACCAGGAGGGCCCGTTCGGCCCGGACGGCTAGTTCGGTTCGCTTCAGTTCCTGCATCGTGGTCCTGGTATGGCCTCCTGGGCGGCCGGCGGGTCTACAGTTTCGCCTTGGGGTTGGTGAAGACCAGCCCGTCCATGTCGTGGAACGTGCCGTACTCGGTGACGACGGCGCCCTCGGGCCCGGCGATCATGAAGTGTCGGGCGGTGGCGCGCTGGAGCGAGGCGACCTCGCCCGGCTGGAGCGGGGTGCAGTTCTTGACGCTGATGCCGCCGTCGAGCTGGCTGTCGGGCAGCTTGACCGGGCAGGGCTTGGTCTCTTCGCCCTCGCCGAAGGTGTAGATCATCCCGTGGCGGACGTGCCAGGCTTCCATCTTGGCCTTGCCCTTGGAGGTGGCCTGGTGGGCGTGCTCCGCGATCATCTGCCCGGGCAGCAGGAAGATCTCGTGCCCGAAGTAGCTGTTGACCTGGTCGTTGTACCAGAAGATGCCCGCCATCCCGCACCGGACGAAGTCCTTCATCCCGAAGTCCAGCACCCACATCCCTTTCTGCAGCGTCTGGGGAACGGGGTAGCCAAACCGCGCGAACATGTCCCAGTAGGCCTGTTTGGCCTTGTCGCCCTGGAACTTGCCTTCGGCGTCGTAGAACTCGGCGTTGGTGTACGTCTTCGCAGGCATCGTCTTCTCCTGTTCTGGTACGGACCGGGTCCGGGGCTGGGTCGGCTGGGCCTGAACTCGGCCTCCTGCCGCCATCGCCGCTGCCGCCGCGGCCACCGACAACACCGACCGGCGGCTCATCGAATCCTTCTGGCGCATCGGCACGCTCCTTTCCCTGCGACCAGGATTATACAGCAATGCGGAACGTGAAAACAGGGAGCATGGAACAGGGACGAGGGATTAGGGAGCAGGGAATAGGGATTAGGGATTAGGGGAAGGGAGATGGCTTCGGCTGTCGCATTCAATTGACAATCAGCAACGATCCATTGACAATGGCCCCATGAGTGTGATCGCGATCATTCCCGCCCGTTACGCGTCCACCCGTCTGCCGGGCAAGCCGCTGCTGGACCGCACGGGCAAGACGCTCATCCAGCACGTGGTCGAGTCGGTCGCCCGCGCGGGCCGGGTGCAGCGCGTGGTGGTGGCCACCGACGACCAGCGGATATTCGACGCCGTCGCCGCCTTCGGCGGCCAGGCCGTCATGACCTCCACCGAGCATCGCAGCGGCACCGATCGCCTCAACGAGGCGGCCGCCAAGCTCCACCTGGCCGACGACGACATCGTCGTCAACGTCCAGGGCGACGAGCCGGACATCCCGCCGGCCTGCGTGGACGAACTGGTGGGCCTGCTGGAGACGTGCGGCACGCCCATGGCCACCCTCTGCACGCCGCTGCCGGTCGAGCAGGCCGACAACCCCAACCGCGTCAAGGTCGTCTTCAGCCGCGACCGCCGGGCCCTGTACTTCTCCCGCAGCCGCATCCCCTTCGACCGCGACGCGGCCGGCAATGTCCGCTATTACCTCCACCTGGGCATCTACGCCTACCGCACAGCCTTTCTGCGGCTGTTCGCGGGCCTGTCGCCCACGCCGGCCGAGGAGGCGGAGAAACTCGAACAACTGCGGGCCCTGGAGCACGGGCACGCCATCGCGGTGGCCTGCGTGAATTACGACGGCGCCGGCATCGACACGCCGGCCGATTACGAGGCGTTTGTGAAGCAGATGACCTCCGGTTAGAAAAGGGGTGGACCATGTCTTGTGGCGCAGATTGGTTTCGATCGTACCTGGCGGGCCGGCTGGGCACCGATTGGCTGGTCGCCCACCGGCGCGAGCGGGTGTCCGAGGCCCGGGATCGCGACGATGAGGCGGTGGTCGACGACTTGTCGCGAGAGGCACTGGTCCGGCAGATCGACGAGTTGCGGCTGGTGGTGGCGGCGATGCTGCGGGTGTTGCTGGACAGCGGAACGGTTGTCCCGGCGGCCCTGGAGAAGGCGGCTGAGGAGATCGACCTGCTGGACGGCGTCGCGGACGGGCGACTCCGCGGGCAAGTGGAGGCCGATGGGCATGTGACGGCCCAGCCGCGCCAGCACACGCCGCTGGACGACCTGGCCGAGGCGGTGGAGGGCGGTCGGGAAGAGGGCGGCGAGGATGTGGAAATCATTGACAAGTAGGACTTTAGACGAAGGGACGTGACATGAGGCATATGACGATTCTGTTGGTGGCGGCGGCGGCGGCGACGGCGGCGTGGGCGGAGGACGCCAAGCCCGCCAAGCCCGGCGACGCGCTGATCCTGGCGGCCCGCGACGGGCAGGTGGAGACGGTGAAGAAGCTGCTGGCCGACAAGGTCGACCCCAACTCCGCCGACGAGGAAGGCAAGTCTGCCCTCATGTTCGCCAGCGAGATGAAGCGGGTGGAGATCGTGCAGACGCTGCTGGCGGCCGGGGCGGACCCCAAGGCCCAGACAGCCGGGGCCAAGCCCAAGCTGACCGCCCTGCACTTCGCCATGGGCCACGGGCAGGACCGCATCGCCAACATGCTGCTGGAGAAGGGGGCCGACATCAACCACAAGGGCGCCTGGGACGCCACCGCCCTGCACATCGCCGCCGCCACCGGGCACTGGGAGAGCGTCGCCTTCCTGCTGAGCAAGGGGGCCGACCCCAAGGCGGTCAAGGACGACGGCTCGACCGTGCTCCATGAACTCTGCCGCTCCACCCTCGACGGCGGGGCCGCCAGCGCCAAGGCCCTCATCGCCGCCAAGGCCGACCCCAACGCTACCGACGCCAAGCAGCAGACCCCGCTGCACGTGGTCGCCGTCGCCGGCCAGCGCCCGGTCGCCGAGGTGCTCATCGAGGCCGGCGCCAAGGTCGACGCGACCGACAAGTCCCAGTGGACGCCGCTGCACCTGGCCGCCCTGAACGGACACAAGGCCGTCGTCGAACTGCTGCTGGACAAGGGCGCCGCCGTCAACGCCAAGGACAAGGCCGGGCGAACGCCGCTCAAGCTGGCCACCCTTCGCAAGAAGACCGACGTGGTCGAGCTGCTCAAGGCCAAGGGCGGCACGGAGTAGATTGACGATTGTGGATCGAGAAACGAAACCACCAGCCGCGGAGCAAACGATGCAATCGACCACACGACGTGAATTCCTGCGGTCGGCAGGTGGGGCGGCCGTGCTGACATCGCTGGCCCCGCGGATGCTCCGGGCAGCCCCCGGCAACACCGCCAAGCGTCCCAACATCGTCCTGATCGTCGCGGACGACATGAACTTCGACGCGGCCGGCTGCTACGGCTGCCCGATCAAGGACCTCACGCCGAACCTGGACCGGCTGGCCGGCGAGGGCATCCGCTTCGTCCACGCGTACTCCACGGTGGCGGTCTGCCAGCCCGTCCGCCAGATCATGCACACCGGCATGTACCCGCACCGCAACGGGGCGATGGGCTTCATGCCGCTGCGGCCCGACGTCCGCACGATGAACCAGCAGCTCCACGACGCGGGCTACCTCATCTCCATGACCGGCGGCAAGCACCCTCACTACCAGCCGTTCGAGAACTTCTGCGTGGACTTCTCCCGTCCGCAGAACGGGCGCCACCCGAGCAAGCTGGCCGAAGTCACCAAGGAGTTCGTGGCCCTGGCCAAGCGGGAAGGCAAGTCGTTCTTCCACCACGTCAACTGCAACGACCCGCACCGCCCGTTCATCGGCTCGGGCAGCCCGGGCAACCTGGCCGGCGGCGAGGAGCCCAGCCGGTGGATCAAGCCCGCCGAGGTGACCGGCGTGCCGGGCTTCCTGGAGGACCTGGGCGACATCCGCCGCGAGCTGGCCCAGTACTACACCTCCGTCCGTCGCCTGGACGACTGCGTGGGGGCCGTGCTGAAGGCCCTGGACGAGTCCGGCGCCCGCGAGAACACGCTGGTGATGTTCTACGGGGGCGACCACGGCATGCCCCTGCCCTTCGCCAAGACCAACAACTACGAGAACAGCTCGCGAGGCGGACTCATCCTCCGCTGGCCGGGCGTGATCCGCCCCGGCAGCGTGGACGAGCGGCACATGGTGGCAACCATCGACTTTGCCCCCACGCTGCTGGCCGCGGCTGGGGCGGCGCCCCTGAAGGACATCGACGGGCGGTCGTTCCTGCCCGCGATGAAGGGGCAGGCCATGGACGGCTGGGACCGCGTCTTCACCTTCTACGGGCAGACGTCGGGGCGGCTGTGGCTGCACATGCGCTGCATCCGCACCCGCGAGCGGGCGTACATCTGGAACGCCTGGTCCGACGGCCAGACCCGCTACCGCGCCGAGAACATGGCCGGGCTGAGCTGGAAGGCGATGGTGGCCGCCGCGGACACCAACGCCGAGATCCGCAAGCGGGTGGAGTTCTACCTCTACCGCGTGCCGGAGGAGTTCTACGACCTCACCGGCGACCGATGCGAGCGGACCAACCTGATCGCCGACCCCGCCCGCCGGGGCGAGATCGGCCCCTTGCGCCAGGAGTTGGCCGAACTGCTCCGCCGGACGGGCGACCCGCTGGGCGAGGCGCTGGCCCAACTCGATAAGCCGGAGGTCCTGCGCAAGGCCAAGACGGAGCTGGAGGCCCGTTTCGACCGCGGGCCCAGGCCGGGCGGGAAGAACAAGAAGGACAAGCGGCGGAATTGACGATTGCCGATTGTCGATCTGCGATTTGAGGTCGGCGAGGGCGAGGGAGACCATCGGAAGACCGGAATAGAAAGGCCCGCGGGAAGCGTCCCGCGGGCCTTTCAGTGGTGGCTCGTCAACCGCCGGTTCTCAATCGACTATCGTCAATCGAGAATCGACAATCTCTACAGCTTGCACGCCTTCTTGAGGGCGGCGACCTTGTCGGTCCGCTCCCACTGGAACTTGGGGTTGGACCGGCCGAAGTGCCCGTCGTGGGCGGTTTCCAGGTAGATCGGGCGCAGCAGGTTGAGGTGGGAGACGATCTCCTGGGGCTTGAGCGGGAACACGTCGCGAACGACCTGGCTGAGGCGGTCTTCCTGGACGTTGCTGAGTCCTTCGCAATTGACCAGAACGCTGATGGGGTCGGCCACGCCGATCGCGTAGGAGAGCTGGACCTCGCAGACCGGCGTGATGCCGGCGGCGACGATGTTCTTGGCGATGTAGCGGGCCATGTAGCTGGCGGAGCGGTCCACCTTGGAGGGGTCCTTGCCGCTGAAGGCCCCGCCGCCGTGGCGCCCGCGCCCGCCGTAGGTGTCGACGATGATCTTGCGCCCCGTCACGCCCGTGTCGCCGTGCGGCCCGCCGATCACGAACCGCCCGGTCGGGTTGATCAGGAACTTGATCTTCCCGCTCCACATCCGCGGGCACTCCATCTGGACGCAGGGCTTGATCACCTTGTTGATGATCGCCTTCTTGGCCTCGTCGGAGATGTTGCCGGTCTTGTCGACCACCTTGTCGGTGTGCTGCGTGGAGATCACGATGGTGTCGATCCGGTCGGGCACGCCGTTGGCGTACTCGATGGTCACCTGGCTCTTGCCGTCGGGCCGCAGCCACGGAATCACGCCCTTCTCGCGGCACTCGCTGAGGCGGAAGGTCAGGCGATGGGCGAGCTGGATGGGCAGGGGCATCAGGCTCTTGGTCTCGTTGCAGGCGAAACCGAACATCAGGCCCTGGTCGCCCGCGCCCTGCTCCTTCTTCTTCTTCTTGTCGGCCGTGACGCCCTGGGAGATGTCGGCCGACTGGCTGTGCAGGCTCTTGAGCACGGCGCAGGAGCGGTAGTCGAAGCCGGTCTCCGGGTCGTCGTAGCCGATGCCGCGGATGACCTGGCGGGCGGTCTCCTCGGCCGCCAGCATGGCTTCCTCGGCCTTGTGGTTGTGGACCGTGATCTCGCCCGAGAGCACCACCAGCCCGGTGGTGACCAGCGTCTCGCAGGCGACGCGGGCATAGCGGTCCTTGGCGATGAGGCTGTCCAGGATGCCGTCGGAGATCTGGTCGGCGACCTTGTCGGGGTGGCCCTTGGTGACGCTTTCGCTGGTGAACAGGTGCTTCTTGACGCCGGCAACCTTCTTGGCCATGTCGATGATCCGTTTCCTGTCTGAAATCCAAATGGTACGCGGTGTGCCACAAAACGAAACGAAGAGTGTAGCGGCCGAGACGGCAGGTTGTCAATCGGCAAAATGCCCGCTGCTGCGGGCGCTTCGTCTCCGCGGGGCCGGCTTCGCCCGAAAAATGGGTGGATTCCTGCCGCGGTTGTGCCGATGTTTTGGCTGGCGTACGCCCGGCGGGAGGGCACAGGACCCCCGCCAACGCCGCTGTCGCCCGCCGGACTTGCCAGGCGAAGATATGCTGAGTCGTACGCTTGACAGCGCCTTGCGGGCAAAGTATACTACACGACTCCACCAAGGGCTGTGGAGAGCGCTGGCAGGGGCTGTCGGCGTTAGTTGGACTTCTACCAAAGGAACTGTCGCCCGTGGCCAAGAAGACTCGTCCCAACGACAACTCCCGTAAACGCCCCGGCGCCAAGCAGGGCAAGTCCTCCGCGGTCGCCAAGCCCGCCAAGAAAACCAAGGCCCTCAAGGACCTCAAAGCCGCCAAGGCTGCCAAGGCTATTAAAGCCGTCAAGTCCCTCAAGAAAAAGGCTTTAGCCGCTCGCGTACGTCCGGTCGCCGCCAGCGAGTCCGCCCGCCAGCACCCGCGGATCAAGATCAAGACGCCGCTGAACAAGAACCAGCTCAAGGAGTTCCGCGACATCCTGCTGTCCAAGCGGCGGGCCCTGGTGGGGGACATGACCGGGATTGCGGCCGAGGCCCTCCACTCCAACCGCCAGGACGGTTCGGGCGACCTGTCGAACATGCCGACCCACCCGGCCGACATCGGCACGGACAACTATGAGCAGGAATTCACCCTGGGCCTGCTGGAGAGCGAGCGGGTGTTGCTGCGGGAGATCAACGAGGCCCTCGAGCGCATCGACAACAGCACCTACGGCGTCTGCCTGGGCACCGGTGAACCGATCAACCTGGCCCGCCTGAGAGCCCGCCCGTGGGCCAAGTACGGCATCGAATACGCCCGCATGCTCGAAAAAGGCCTCGTCCGTCCGCCCGAGGGGCACCGCCAGTACGGCGAGGACGACGAGGACGACCACGACGACGACCGCGACGACCGTGACGGCGTCGAGGTCAGCGAGATCGAGAGCGCTGACGCGGGCGAGGATGACGAAGACTGATCCAGCTTCCCCCGGCCCCGCCGGGACACCCGGGCCAGCGGCCCTCCAGCCCGCCTTCCGCAGCACGCGGGCGATCACAGTGTTCGTCCTGGTCGCGACGGCCGGTCTGGCCGCGGACCTGCTGTCCAAGCATTTCGTCTTCGCTTCCTTCCTGGACGATCCCGCCCTGGCCGGGCGGGCCCGAGACGTCCAGTCCCAGTACGCCACCATCCTCACGCCCCGCCAGATGCTCCACATGCTGGAACTCAGCCGCCCGGTTGTCGACGGCGTCCACTTCACGCTCTCGACCAACCCCGGCGTGGTGTTCGGGCTGGCCATGCCCCGCTGGGCCGTCGCGATGGCCACCGTGGTCACCATGCTCCTGGTGGGCTTCTTCTTCGCCTCCTCCGACCGCCGCGCCTGGGCCGTCCACCTGGCGATGGCCCTGATCCTGGCCGGGGCCCTCGGAAACCTCTACGACCGCCTCTTCGCCAGCGTCCGGATCCCCGGCATGGCCGCCATCGGCTACGAGGTCCGCGACTTCATCGACTGCTCCCGCCTGACCACCTTCTCCTCCATCCGGAAGGAATCGCTCTACCCCTGGATCTTCAACGTCGCCGACGTCTGGCTGGTCATCGGCGTGGGCCTGCTCGTGGTCCATTGGATCATCGAGGGCCGACGACACGCACAGGCGGCCAAGAAGCAGGCGAAGTGATCGCCCGTTCGCCGTTCTCCTTCACGCTGTTCCCACCCGACGATCGTCCCGGTAGAATCCGGTTGTGACTCTTGCCTCCAACCGTGTCAGCGCCTCACCGCCTAAGCCCACGCGAGGCTTCGCGCGGGGCCGTTCGCGCGGAGCGACGGGGGCATTCGCCTTCGCGCCCGTCCGCGCCTCCGCGCCCGCCTGGGCCCGCCTGGCCCTGACGGCCGCCGAGTTGCTGTTCCTGCTGGCCGCGGTCGCTCTGGAACGCCAGGTCCGCGGGCCGGTGGTCCGGTGGCTCCGCGGCGCGGGCCTCGGCGCGGGCCTCGGCGCCTGGCCCGCTTACTACGCCGCCTTGCTGTCCGTCGCCGGGGCGGCCGCCTACCTGCTGTGGATGTGGGCGATCACTTGCCTGGTCCGGATGGCGGTCTGCCCGACGGGGCAAGGCGCCGCGCCTGCCGCTGCGCCGTCGGTCGACAACCCTGCCGAGGCCCACCTGGGCGAGGCCGTGCTCATCGCCATCGCCCTGCTCATCCCTTACGCCCTGGTCCCCGCGCGGGTCTGGATCGTCCTCAGCGTCCTGCTGGCCGGCGTGATCTGCATGTTCGACCTCCGCGACCTGGGGCGCCTGCTGAACGTGCCCGCACAGGAACTGGATGAACACCGCATGGCGAGCGACCAGGCCCAGCCGCTGCGGCAGCTTGCAGCCGAGCACGGCCTGGAGAGGCTGAACCTGGTCGTCGCCCCGCCTGCCGACGATGGCGAGGGCCAACCCGAACGGCTGGCCGACCAGCCGGCCCTGGCACAGTACATCCCCACCCGCGGGCGGGCGACGTTCGTCTTCACGCGATCGCTGGTGAAGTTGCTGGACGCAGCCGCCCTGCGGGCGGTCTTCGCCCACGAGCTGGCCCACTGGCGGCTGGGGCACAGCCGCAAGACGATCCTGGCTCATATGGGCGGGCGCCTGGCGTGCGTGCTGGCGGTGGCGTCGGTGCTGGAGTGGATGCGGCCGGCGGGCGCCGCCACGCTGGTCCCGACGGCCTTGCTATTGTGGGCGCTGACGTGGACTCTTGCGACTCTTCTGCTGCGGGCGTACATGCGCCGTCAGGAGCGCCAGGCGCACGCCTGGGCTGTACAGACCACCGGCGATCCGGGCACGTACGTGGACGCCCTCGAGCGGATCGCGGGGCACAACGGCTATCGCGAGCCCACCTGGTTGGGCCGGCTGCTGGACGAGTCGCCCTCGCCGGCCGAGGTGGTACACATGGCGGGGAAGTAGTCGTTTGTTGTTGGTTGTTAGATGTTGGGGCTGTCCGACAATTCAGCCCCCCTGGCTACAGGGCGCAATCACAGTTGGCGAAAGCGCAGGACAGTTGGCGAAAACACGTCCGAGCTCCGACCATCGCCGGCGCGTAGTATAAGCCCAAGCCGCGTCGAAATCCACAATTGCAGGCCTGGGCTGTCGGGGATTCCATCCGGAGAACCGCCCGAAGATCTCCGGTGTCCATGATGTCAACTGCGCTGCGCTGACGGCCGTAGCGGCCGGCGGCGGCAGCCCTCGACCACTGCGGCATCGCCCGTCGCCAGAGGCGTCGCCGTAGTGGGCGGGGAGTGCCGCCGCCAGGGGTCCTGGGCCTGGCGGCGGCGCCGGGCCGCGACGCGAGTCGCGACGCCGACGTGCCGGATGGGCGGCGGGTGGTGGCGGGCGCCCATCCGTAGGCGTATCAGCTCGGGCCGCCCAGCGCGGGCGGCTTGGCCTCCGCCAGGGCCGCGAAGATCCGCTTCAGCGCGGCCGAGTACAGCCCGGCCGCCGTCAGTCCGCCCACCACGCCGTGGATCGCCACCGCGTACGCCCAGGCCCACGTCAGGGGGCTGGCGGCCGGGAGCGTCATGGCGATCGCCGCCAGGATCCCGAGCAGGACGCTCAGGCCGGGCAGCACGCCGACGCGCTCGGCCACGTTGGGGAAGTAGTGCTTGACCAGCTGGAGGATCACGGGGACCGCAAGTGCGATCTGGGTAATCAATGCCTCGTTCATGTGCCGTTAACCGTCCTTTCCTGTCTGGTTACGCGTCGCTCTTGGGGGCGTCCTGGCCGGCCTGCCTGGCCTTGGCCCAGTCGGCGTCGGCCTGGTCGGCCAGGTTCAGTTTCGCCCGCAGCTCGTCCAGCGTGACGGGCTTTCCGCTGAGCACGTCGCCCAGGATCTTGGCCAACTGGGCGATCGCGTTGGTGATGATCACGGCGGCCATCGCGCCTTCCAGCACGGCCGTTCCGCTCGTCGAGTCGTCTGTCATGGCTTCACCGTCCTTGTCTTGGCCTCGTCGCGGATCGCCACCATCGTCGCCAGCGACGACTGCGTGACCGCCTGGATGATGTCGTCCTCGCGCCCCTCCGCCAGGCACGCCATCCAGGCGTCCAGGCCGCTGCGGGCCGCCTTGCGGGCCGCCTCGAACGCGTCGGCTTCCTGCGGCGTGAGCAGCTTGGCGTTGTACAGGCTCGTGGCCGTACGCACCGCCGTCACGTACAGGGAGATGCTCGTCGCGAGCTGCTGCTCGCTGGTCTGCCGGCAGCCGCCCAGGCACGCGATCATCGCCAGGCTGACCACCAGCAGGAACACGACCGTCCATGGGTGCTTCATTCACCACCGTCCTTCCGTAGAGGTCACCACAGGCCGCGACGGCACCGAGCCGACGCGCTGCGGATCAGTTCGTACAGGTCCACGCGGGCGCAGGCGTCCAGGTCCGCGCACCAGACGGCCGTGCCGGGCCCCTTGACGATCGACGGGCACAGCCCGCGCTGGGGGCTGGCCGTGCAGCACCAGTTCAGCCGCGTGGCTGCCAGGGCCCTCAGCTTGCCGGAGGCGGCCAGGGCGTCCTGCATCGCCATCCGCCTGGCCAGCACCGTCGTCGTGATCTTGCCGCACTCGCCCATGTCGCTCCTCAGAAGACCACCGTCGCCGTCTCGCCGCTCCAGTCAGGACCGTAGCCGCCGTTGAGGACGCCGATGTCGACGCCGTCCAGCACGATCGTTCCGCTGTAGTGGCCGTCGCCGTCGCACGTCAGCTCGGCGGTGGTGGCCGTTCCGCTGAAGGCCGCGCCGATCCACGCCACCGGCAGGATCTCCACCAGGTACGTGCCGTCCAGCTGGCAGGTGACCGACACGTCGAAGTACGTCGGGCCCAGGTCGGCGTCGCTGCACCAGCCGCCGGTGGTGTTGTAGGTGTCGCTGACGCAACTGGCCGTGCCGGTGGCCGTGACGCCGACGGGGTAGCCGATGGCGCACGTGACGTCCGCGCAGCCGCCGTCGGCGCAGCAGCAGTCCTCGGCCACGGCCAGCTCGCCGTCGACCAGCAGGACCTCGCCGTCCACCAGTTGGATCGCCCCGTCGGTCATGCGCACTCCGAGCTGTAGGGCTGCTCGCCGAACGTGTCCAGCAGCACGATGTCCGACCCGCCGCCCAGCCAGTAGGCCAGGCCGCGGTCGCTGCGGCCGCTCTCGCCGGCGTAGTAGTAGGCCGTGTTGGGCAGGCGCGGCCGCTGGGGGGCCAGGTCCTCGGCCAGCAGGTTGCCGAACAGGTCGTACACGTCGTAGATCCACGTGCACGTCTCGAAGACCTTGGGCGGGCCGGCGTCGGCCAGGCCGCCGCGACCGGCGGTGTCGTCGTCGCCGCTGCCGCTGTATCCGCTCTTGCTCAGCACGCACAGCCACGCCGCCGAGCCCAGGTTCGGGGCGACCAGGCGGCACTCCCAGCCGTTGACCGCGTCGTACTCGACCTCGAACAGCACCCGCTGGTAGGCGGGCATCGGGAACCACCGGTCGTGCCCGCTGGCCGCCGTCGGCAGCCGAAGCCAGTTGGCGTAGGTGTCCGGCGCTTCGAGCACCGCCCCGCTGGACGGGTCGATCTCCTCGAAGTACCAGCCGTCCAGCACGCCCGAGCTGCGGTGGTAGAACTCGCTCGGCGTCGGCGTGACGGCGGAGTTGACGCCGTTGATGATGCGGCCGACGCGCAGGCGGTTGTCGAACGCGTCGCCGCCGGGCGGACGCTGGGGGGCGCGGTTGTATCGCGGTCCGATCGGGTCGCCATGGGCCCGCTGCAACAGGTGGAGCGTGACGGGGTCGATCATGACAGTTCCTCCGCCTCGATCGCCGACACGTCCGCCGGGCCGGCCGCCCGCACGCGGACAGGCCCGATCTCGGTGGCCTTGGACCCGACGCCGGCGGAGGTCTCCGTGCGGGCCCACAGCCACAGCGTCTCGCCGTCGCTCCAGGTCCCGCTGAGCGTGACCGTGCCACGGCGGCTGCTGCCCACGATCGCCGCCGTGCCCAGGTACGCCGCCCAGTCGCCGGCCGCAGGGACCTGGCGCCGAGCGACGAAGCCCGCGACGCGGACTCGCGCGGCCGTCGCGGGCGAGCGGGCCGAGTCGTACTCGAAGGTCACCCGCACGCCGCCGCCGGCGATCGCATCGGCCCTGGCCCGCAGCAGCGGGTTTGGACGGGCCGGCTGGAGCGCGCCGCCGGAGATTTCAACGCGGGTCACGCAGGTGGTGTTGGTCTCCTCTATGCCGGCCTCGCTGACCGCCCGCAGGGCGAACCAGTACACGCCGTCGGACAGGCCCAGGCCGGCCACGCTGGCCGACGCGGACCCGCTGGCGATCGTGTCCACGATCGTGCCGTAGTCGATGGCTGCCGGGTCGTCCCCGACGCCCTTGTACAGGCGGTAGCTCATGCGGGGCCCCCCGCGAACAGCGTGCGGAAACTCTGCCGCTTGTCGATGGCCGCACGCCGCCTGGCGTCCTGCTGGTCCATCGACGCCTGTTGCATCGCCTCGATGTTCCGCTCGGCCTCCCGTCGGCGGGCCAGGCGATCGGCCTGCCGCTGGGCCGCCTGGCACTTGGCGTCCTGGACGGGATCCACGCCGACGCCCGAGGCGTCCAGGTCCTCGGGGACCTCCACCTTCCGCCCGTGCACGCGGAGGTCGATCAGCGCGGCGATGCGGGCCCGCTGGTGGGCCCCGGCCAGCTCGTAGACCCGCTGCCAGGCGTGCGCGGCGCAGCGATGGACGTGCTCGCCGTTCTGGAGGTCGCAGCCGGTCCGCTCGCTCTCGCGCGAGTAGGCGACGTGCCAGGCGATCTTCTCGCCGTCGGTCAGCCCGTCCAGATTGAGCGGTCCAAGACCCATAAATGCTCTGTGCCCTCTGCGTCTCTGTGGCCCACGAATCAGGCCGCGAAGGTGATCTCGCCGCTGGAGACGATCCGCCCGTCGATCTCGGCCAACACGTAGCGGCTGGCGGCGCCGCTGACCTCCAGGTCGAAGGCGGCGATCCCGCTGGCGTCGGAGATCACCTCGTAGTCGGCGTTGGCCGTCCTGGTGGCCAGCGCCGTGCCGGTGACCAGCGTGTAGGTGTTGCCGGTGGCGTCGGGCGTGCCGTAGTCGGCGGCGGCGATCCACAGCCGCACCCGCTGCCGCTGGGCCAGGCCGGTGGTCACCGTCACGCGGATGACGTCGGCGGCCTCGGCCCCGAAGGTCACCGTCGCCAGGCCGACCGGCGCGAACACCGCACGCCCCCGCAGGTCCGTGATGTCCTCGATGTCGTAGTAGCCGCTCAGTCCGGCCGCCGAGGCCGTGCCGGTGGCCACCGTGCAGATCGGCACGTGCGGCGTGGTCGGGAATCCGGTCGTGTTGACCGTCAACACGCCGGCCGGCGTGAGGTAGACGTAGTTGGTGGCGTCGTCGGTGAGGTCCTGGGTGGACGTGCCGGCGTAGCTGACCGCCGCCGAGCGGTTGAAGAAGAGCCCCGGCTTGACGCCCAGGTGCAGGTCGTCGCTGTCGTCCTTGTAGGGCCGCAGGCCCAGCGGCAGGCAGACCGCCTGCATCCTCTCGACGAGCTTGTAGGCCCAGTATCGCCAGTCGCTGCTGCCGTACTCGCCGTGGGGCAGGCCCAGCGCGGTGATGGTGGCGTCCAGGGCGGCCAGGTCCTCGTTTGCCAGGTAGTCTTCGGTCATGACGGTCTCCTCGATGTCAGTTGTCGTCGCTCGATTTCGTCCAGGCCAGGCTCAGCGTGCCGCCGCCGCCGGCCGAGTACGCCGTCGCCCGCAGACGGCTGGGCGGCGCGGGCTGGCCGGCCAGGGCGATGTTGGTCGTGACGGCGGCCGGCGTCTCGACGTTGCCCGCCGCGTCGCAGCCGCAGACGGCGAAGTGCCACGTGCCGTCGGCCAGGTGGGCCAGGTCGACCGACAGCGACTCGCCGCCGATGCCGAAGGGCCCGTAGCCGAAGTGGCCCATGCCGAAGCCGACGCCGTCGGCGTCGCCCACGCCCCACGCGCCGCCGCCGAAGCTGCCCAGGCCGAAGCCGATCTTGGTCTGCGGGCGCGGCCAGGCGGGCAGCGGGCCGGCCAGCGGCGAGGCGTAGCCGACCGAGCCGATCCCGCCGTAGACGTAGTATCGCCCGCCCAGCGGCACGTGCTGCTCGGCGGGCCAGCTCAGGCGGACGCGGCTTGTTGCGACGATGCTCACAGTCGGCTCCGGTCGATTCGGGGCGGCGGGGTCAGGATGGAGGCGTTGAAGCGGCCGCTGTCGGTGGCCAGCTGGAGCTGGTACGTCTCGCTGCCCAGCAGCGTGGTCTTGCCCACCACGCGGGGCGTGCGGCACTGGCCGTCGAAGGCGTAGTGGATCCCCGTGATGCCGGTGATCACGTCGGTCAGCCGGACGTCCTGGTCGGTCCACTCGATCGGCAGCCCGGCCTCGACGCTTCGGCCCTCCATCGCCGCCTGCAGGGCGCGGGCGACCTGGTCGACCTCGCGGCCGTCGGACTCGTCGGCGTACGTCATGCCGATCGCGTCCACGATCTGGCGGCTTGCGTCGCTGCGGACGCGGACCTGGCCCAGGCTGCCGCGGTCGTACCAGGCGGAGGTCGCGAACATCGTTCCGGCGGCGGCGGTGCGGATGGGCCGCGAGAGGTTGCGGTGCGGGCCGGCGATGGTGGCGGTCATGCGCAGGCGGATGTTGGTGGGCGAGTCGATCATCCGGGCCATCAGGTTGTGCGTGGTCGGGTCGCGCCCGTACTCGGTCTCGGCCCAGGCCTGCGGCATCACGGCGGCCAGGTTGGGCTCGGTCAGCCGCACGCCGAAGCGGTCGCCCAGCAGCTCCAGACGGCAGGTCAGCGGTTCCCAGCGGGCCAGCTGGCCCCAGTAGATCTCCACCAGCACCTCGCCGCTCTGGCCGGCGTCGGCCAGGGCCTTGCCCAGCGAGCCGTCCAGCAGGAGCTGCTGCTGGCTGAGCATCGGCAGCGCCTTGAACGGGATCAGCGGCCACGAGCCCGACGCCTGGCCGGCGGCCAGGGCGGTGTCGGGCGTGGGGATGGTGTGCTGGAACGATCCGGTGTAGCGGCCGTCGGTGTTGGCGTCCCACAGCCGGCCCGCGTGCGGCTTGAACAGCAGCCCGCCCACGCAGAAGCGCTTGCAGTAGTCGTCCCACTGGAGCAGGCCGGCCCGACCGGCCACGTCGCGCGGCCAGACGTGCCACCCCTCGTCCTCGATCTGCGTGAGGTCCGAGAAGTCGAAGCACGGGTACAGCTCCAGCGTGACCTCGTACAGAGTCGCTCCGCCGGCCACCGTCGGCTCGGCGACGACGCTGCTGGCGGCCTCGGCGACGGTGGCCGAGTGCAGGTTTGTGCGCGTCAGGTCGGCGTCGGACCCGGCGTCCTGCTTGGCCAGCTGGATCTCGCGCCCGCCGTGGCGGCGGGTGATCTGGATGACGTTCAGGGCGTCGGCGTCCACGAACTCGAACATGTCGAAGCCGTGCTTGTCGCAGACGGCCGCCATCGCCTGCCACAGGCCCACGCCCTCCACCGAGACGAAGACCGGCTCGCTGGAGAGGTTGGCGATCGAGACGAAGTTGTCCACCCACAGCTCGCCTACGGCGGCGTCCTCCATCTCGTGGCGGACGATCGGCGTCAGCGAGTTGTACCAGCCCTGGAGGTACTCGACCGCCTCCTTCATCGTCCAGTACGCCGCCGTCGCATCGGCGTCGTGGGTGAAGACCCACTGGCCGGAGATCTGCCGGCGGCGGCGGTTTGGCCGGCCGCCCGCGTTGAACTCGCACGGCAGGGAGCTGTAGAGCCGCACGCTGCCGCCCTGGCTTTCCATCAGCCGGCCGTAGACCAGGTAGCGGCCGTCGGCCGCCAGGCGGTGGGCCCGGCTCACGCACGTCAGCACCACCCGCTCGGCCGCCGCGCCCCAGGCCAGCTCCACGTCGGCGACGAACCCCTGGAACAGGACGATCTCGCTGGAGCCGGTGGCCTGGACGGAGGCGTCGGGGACGTGGCGGAGGATGCGGACCTGGTCGTCCACTCCAACCGCCTCGCGCCACTGCCAGGCGTGCAGGCCGGCGTTGGCCAGGTCCAGCTCGACCTTCGCCCGGTGCACGCCGGGGGCGAGGACCTCGCGGATCTCCAGCGGGACCAGGCTCACGGAGTCCGGGCTGACGAACTCGTCCTCGTAGAGCGCGTCGGTGCTCGACGTGCCCGACGGCCTGGCCCGCTTGAGCAGGGCCGAGTGCCGGTACGCCGCATGAGTCAGTTGGTCCTGTACGCCCATCTTTGGGTCCGACAGGCGTCTCGCCTGTCGCGTCTCCCGAATGGACAGCCGGGACGGCCGTCCTACCTAAAAGCTGCCGAGCAGGTCCACCACGACGGCGCGGTAGGCCTGCCACACTTCCGTGCCGGCGGGGTTGTACTCCCGCTGGCCCAGCCGCTGGTAGTCCTCCACCACCAGCGCGTCTCCGCTTCGGCCGGCGTCGTCCTCCCACGAGCAGACCGTGCCGTCGTGCCTGAGGGTCTCGATGGCGCTCTCCAGCACCGTCAGCGCGGCGTCGCTGGCCGCGACCAGGTAGGCCGCAGATCCGTCGCGGCCCTGGATGACCGCCCGCCGCTCGTAGGTGCCCAGCACCATGCGGGCGGCGCCGCTCTCGCCGACGGTGCGGAGCGACTTGACCGCCTGCGGGCGCGGGCCCCACAGCCACAGGTGCCCGCCGGATCCGAAGATGTCGCTGCCGCCTACGTTCTCGGCCATGTGCTCACCCTGCCGGGTTCACGACCCGCTCGCCGGCCGGGTCGCTGTGCTGCCCGTGGTAGTGCGTCCCGCCGTGGTAGACGGGCGCGTTGTAGTGGATCGCCTCTCCGAGAGAGACCCCGCCTGATTGCCGTATTCCTCCACGGCCAGACTGAGCCCGAATCAGATCGCCATAGGTCGCAGAGGACGGCGGGCCCGGTAGTGGAGGCTCTACCCGAATATTGGCCAGATCCGGATGCTCGGTAACCAGTGAGCGTAGCTCCTCGCGTACCTTCCCTGGCCCGAGGTTGCTGATCCGTATTAACTTCTCGATCCTTTTCCTGAACTCGTTCGGGTCTTCGTTTCGATCCTGGGCAATTGAGCTGAGGATGTCCTCTTGCTGGGCCTCCGGTGTTGCCCCACGAATGACCTGGCGCTCCTCGATGCCGTGCTGCCGCATCACCGACGGAAGGTCTCCGGCGAGCTTGTCGAAGAGGACCCGCGTCTGCTGCTGGAGCGTCGGCGACTTCTGGAAGGCGTTGAACGCGTAGAGCCGCTCGTAGGGGTCCTCGATCTGGCTGCCCGTGACGGCCATCCAGACGGCGAACAGCCGGATCTCCTCGTCGCTGGCCTCCGGGCCCATGAGCGCCACGGTCGCCGCGCCCTTGGAGAGCTTCTCCTTGCCCAGCGCGGCGGCCACGCCAGGCAGCAGCTCGTCGCTGGCCTTGGCCAGGCGGCTGACGGCCCGCTCGGCCGGCATGGTCTCGATCCGCCCGCCGCCCATGCGGCCCTCCTGGATCAGCACTTCCTCCAGGCCGCGCGCCACGTCGCGGTAGGCATCGGCCTGCTTGCGCAGGTGCTCGGCGGCCTTGCGGGCCTTCTCCTCGGAGGTGGCCACCGAGTCGTTGTACATCGAGATCAGCTTCATCGCGCCCAGAGCGGCCGCGCCGATCAGCCCCCAGGCCACCGCGGCCCCGCCCTGTTTGAGCGTCAGCGAGCCGAGGGCGTCGCCCAGGATGCTGAACTCGGGGCCCAGCTTGGACAGGCTCTCCTTGAGGGTGCTGTTGGCCTCCTTGTGATCGGCGGCGGCCGTGGCCGCGTCCTTGTTGGCCTTGGCCCCGCCGGCGACCTTGGCCGTCGACGCGTCGGCGGCCTGCACCGCCTGGCCCTGCGAGCCGGCGACGGACTTGATGTCCTCGGCCGCCTGCTTGGCGCCCGGAGCGGAGACGTTGATTTTCAGTTCCCTGTCGGCCATCGAACAACTCCGCCACAGAGACGCAGAGGACTCAGAGATCTATGGAATCAAATGCTCCGTGTACTCTGTGCCTCTGTGGCCCATGGCTACGCGCTGACCCACTTGGTGCCAACCGCGGCCGTGCCCTGGCACCAGCCACGAATGCCGAAGCTGGCGAGCTTGCCGCCCTGGTCGGCCTCCGGCACCTCGGCCGCCGTCAGCACCTCCACGAACTGGACGTTGGTCAGCGTCTCGGTGCCCTGGCTGTTGTCGTCGCGCAGGACGGTGCCGACCACGGCGGCCGCCGCCGAGCCCAGCAGCAGCGTCAGCGCGCGGGGGTCGTTGCCGTAGACCTCGACCATCACCTCGCTGTGGCAGACCACGGCCTTCTTGGTGATGCTGTCGCGCTTGAAGGTGTGCTGGGGCGTGATCCTGAAGTGGGTCACGCCGTTGACGGCCACGCCTCCCTTGGTGAGCGAGAGGCACGCGTAGATCCTGTTTGCATCGGCTACCATGTTTGTCTCCTATCCGGGCCAAGAGGCCTGCGGCTACGTCCAGAGTGCGGAAAAGGCGTCGCGGCTGACGTTCTCGCAGAATCCGCGCACGGCGTAGGGCGGCAGCTTGCCGCCGGCGTCCCGCTCGGCGGCGTCCGCCCCCTGCACGACCTCCACGAACTGCACGTCGGCCAGGGTGTGCGTCTCGTCGGCGCCGTCCTTGCCCTCGACGGTGAACACGAAGTCCGCCGCCGCCGCGCCGATCAGGGCCTGGAGCGCCGCGTGGTCCACGCCGAACACCACGACGGCCAGGTCCCAGTCGGTCATCACCGAGTTCTGGGCGAGCTTGTCCCGCTGGTGGACGGTGGTCGGCACGATCTGCCCGTGCGTCGCGCCGGTGACTCCGCTGCCGCCGTGGGTGCAGCTCTTGAACGCATAGATGTTCTCTTTCGCCATGTCGTGTCTCCTGAAGGCCCGATCGACGGGCCGTTACGACGTCAGTAAGGGGCCGGTAATCTGGAGTTCGCCGGTGCCGATCGCCCAGTTGGCCACGGTGGTCTCGCCGAGGGTCTCCTGCACGATCCACTGCGGCTGGCAGACCACGCATCCGGCCGCCGATCCGACCGAGTCCAGCGCCGACTCGGCCGCCGCGATCAGGTCGATCAGCTCCAGCTCGACGCTGTCGCTGGAGCAGGCGGTGACGATCTGCACCACGTACTGCACGCTCCACTGGCGGCTGGCCTGCGGGCCGCCCACGTGGCGGCAGTCGCCCGCCTTGACCGAGCAGTACGGCAGGCGGACCTTGACCCGCAGCGGGTTGACCAGCTTGCCGGTGACGGCCTTGAACGTCGTGCCGCCGCCGACGGCGGCCAGGGCCGTGCGGATCGCGGCGATCGCGGTGTTCACCTTATTTGCCATAGCTCATTCCCGTCCGTGCGGCTCGGTCTGCGCTGCAAGGTTGTTCCTTGTGGGCCATCTAGTTCATCCCTCCAGGCTCGGCCGCGTTGGACGCCTCGCTGACCGCGTCGGCGAACTCGCGGACCATGTCGTCTATGGCCAGGTCCACGCCGCGATCGAACCAGCGGGTGGGCTTCTTGACCACCCACGGCACCAGCACCCAGTGGGCGGTGATCGAGCCGTCGGGGTGGACCTCCGCCAGCAGCAGCCGCCCGCCGGCGCGGACGATCTGGAGGTTCTTCATGTCGCGTGGCGAGGTGTACTGATCCGCCTCTTCGGTCAGCGGGATGCTCAGCATCTTGGCCCGCACGGGCCAGACCCGCCCGCCGGGCAGGCCGGCCGAGCCGAAGTTCAGCATCGCGGCGTACGCGGCGGCCGGGGCGTTGGACGGCACGCCCAACGCGGCCATCGGGGCCAGCGGATCGATCATCCAGCCGAACACGCTGGCGGTCAGCCCGGCCGAGCCGCCGGAGGTCTTGACGCCCAGCTCGTGCTTCTGAAGCTTTTCGCGGATCAGCTCCGCCCCGAGCGTGACGGCCGCCTCCAGGCCGATCGCGCAGGCGTCGACGAACGACTCGCCCACCGCGGCGATCTGCCGCTGGTCGGCCTTGCTCTTCGCGTCGACCTCGAACGCCACGATCATGGCAGCAGCCTCCGGTATCGCTTCATCACCGCCGCCACGCCGGGCAACAGATCTCCGGCGAGGACGACGGCGCTGTCGCTGAGCGAGGCCCCGCCGGCCGACTGGCCGACGGCGGCCGGGTCGATCCGCTTGTTGAAGGCGTGCACCGCCTGGGCGATCGCCGCGCCGACGACGTCGGCCGGCATCAGCACCTGGCCGCTGGCGAGGGCGAAGCCGCCGGCCGAGCTGGTGACCGGGCTGACGTATCCGGCCTTGAGGCTGGCGGCGCGGACGCTGCGCCGACCGGTCAGCCAGGATCCAACGCGGATCAGCCGGCCGCGGTCGGAATCGAGGTAGTAGTCCGTGTCCACGACCAGCGTCGTGCCGGAGGCCCACGCGTTGTCCGCCGCCTCCACCACCGCCCCGCAGCTGACGATCGGCCAGGCGGGCGCGTAGAGGATGTCGCAGCCGGCGTGCGGCACGTCGAAGTAGGCGTAGCTCAGGGTGTGCTCGGTCATCCGGCGGTTGGCGCCGCCGAGGCCTTCCATCTGGGCGGAGACCTGCTGGATGATCTGGACAAGCGCGTCGTCGTCGTCGGTGTCGCTGTCGGAGACGCCGAGGGCCCGCTTGACCTGGGCCAGCGTGCACAACTGGGTCGCGTCCTCGCTGACGCCGCCGCTGATCGAGGTTCCCGTGCCCTGCCAGGTCATGACACCACCTCCGTGTCCGGGTTGGTGAAGCTGTAGCCGGCCTTGGTCCGCTTGAGGTAGTAGGTGCCCGCGTTCAGGCTGAAGGTGACCTGGCCGCTGGCGTCGGTGGTGCCCTGGCGGATCTTGTTGGTCATCGCCTCGTCGGTGTAGACCTCGACCAGGACTCCCTGAAGGGGCGAGCCGCTGACCGAATCGGTGACGGTGTAGGTCTTGTCGGTGGTGCCGCCGGAGAGGGCGGAGTACTGCATGGAGACCTTGGCCGGGATGATCTGAACGTTGGAGGTCGCGGAGGTCCCGCTGACGGTCAGCGTGTCGCAGTCGGCCTCGGCGGCGGTGATCTCCAGGTCGATCTCGCCGTTGGACAGGTCGCTCGGCGCGTTGGACGGCTCGCTCTCGACGCCGTCGCGGACCAGCGTGAGCGTGACGTTGGCCGCGTCGCCGGCCTGCGGGGCCTTGGTGGAGGTGTTCCAGGCGGTGACCTGGACGTGGAAGCTCGCGCCCTTGGTCGCCATTAGATGTACCTCCCCGCCGCCATCAGCCAGGCGACCGGATCGTCGTAGGCCGTCGCCGCAGGCGTCGCGTTAAAGAAGAACAGCACCAGGATCGCCGTCATGTCAGGCTCCCTTGTACCCGTTGGCCGTCACGTACACGCTCGATCCGGTCGTCACGCAGACCGCGTGCAGGGCGGTGTTGGCGGTGGTCTTGATGGGCACGGCGAAGCGGTGGCTGACGCCGCCGCCGGCCGGTGCGCAGTAGCACTGGAACAGCACCGTGCCGCCCGAGCCGTCGGTGATCTTGACCACCGTTCCGACCGTGGCGTGGCTGTTGGAGATGACCAGGTCGGTCACGTACGCCCGCACGCCGGCGCCCTGGGCGGCGATGATGGACGTGCTGGTGGTGTCGGTGATCGCGGCCGCGTTGGATCCGTTGACGGAGTTTTCCGGGTTGGCGTAGGGCAGCGTGAGCAGCTTGCCGGCCAGGTCCGTCAGCAGCATGGCCACGTCGCCGTTGGCGACGGCCGACGGCTCGCTGCTGACCGCCTTGCCGCCCAGCAGAACGGGGTTGTTCGCGGCGGCCGAGTCGTGGGCGACCGTGCCTTGGACCTGGGCGGCCGACGCGCCGGTCGGCAGCGTGACGACGTCCACGTTGCCGATGTTGTTGTCGCCGGCGGGCAGGGCGGGCAGCGTGACGACGTCCACGTTTCCGATGTTGTTGTCGCCGGCGGGCAGGGAGTTGGTGATCTGCGTGACGGCCGACACCGTCGTCACCGTGGTGACCGTCGTGACGGTGCCGACGTTCCACGTGCCGCTCTGTGCGGCCAGCGTGTAGAGCCGCCCGGTCGAGTCGGTGGTCAGCGGGATGTAGTCTCCGTCGCTGCCGGCCAGGGCGCCGGGCGTGTCGTTGCGGACGGCCAGGGCCAGGGCGCCCTTGTCGCCGCTGACGTGCGCGTCGTCCTCGGCATGGATCGCGTCGTCGATGAGCTGCAAAGCGGTCAACGCCGCGCCGTTCTCCTGCACGACGAACGTGCCCGCGTTGGTCACGGCGTGGGCCGAGACGCTGACGGTCCCGCTGACGGCGACGTACAGGGCACCGGTCGCGTTGACCTGGAGGGGGGCGTAGTCGCCGTCGGTCCCGGCCAGGGCGGACAGCGTGTCGGAGCGGACCGCGAGGACCTGGACGCCGGGGTCGGCGTTCTGGTGGGCGGCGTCCTCGGCCAGGACCAGGTTGTCGATCAGCTCGACGGCGGTCTTGACCGATCCGAGCGTGCCCTCGGCGGCAGCGCCGCTGGGCAGCGGCAGGCTGGCGGCCGAGATCGCGAAGGTCGCACCGTCTCCGGGCCGCACGTAGACGCCGGCGGCGGAGGCGTTGTTGACGGTCACGTCGCCGATGTCGATGCCGTCGTTGGCGGCCAGCTTGCCGATGGCGTTGGTGCCGGCGGCCAGGGCCGGCAGGCTGGCCAGGCTGACCGCCCAGGTCGCCCCGGTCTGCTGGTGGACGGGCAGGCCGGCGTCGGAGGCGACGATCGTCCGCGTGCCGATGGCTCCGAAGACCAGCTTGCTGAACGGGATGAACTCGCCGCCGATCAGGTCGCCGTCGAATGCGACGCCGCCCGAGCCGAGGTTTGCCGTTGCCGATGAATCGCTCATAGTCCAACTCCCATTAGCATCCGCCGGAATACGGCGGCCGCCGCCGCCAGGTCGCCGGCCGCAAAATCGTCCGCCGCCAGCGTCGTCCCGGTCCCTTCGTACGAGAGCATCCCCACGTCCAGGTTGCCCTGGTGGGACGTGTCGGTCCCGGTGTGGATCGTGGACCCCTTGTACTTGCTGACGTACGCGTCGCTCTCGTCGTACTGGTGGTACACCGTTCCTGGCAGCGATCCCACCGTTACGCCAGTCGGCCCGTTGAGCGTCGTGGTGACGCTCGCGACAACCTTTCGGGTGTTGGACTCGCCATCGTAAGCGTTGACCTGATAGCGAGCATGATTCTGCACCATCGACGCGCCGATGCGCAGCACCGCCGCCATCACTCCAGCCTGCGTACTGGACGGCGTCCAGGCGGCAATATCGACCTGAGAGTAGTGCCCGTCCCCGGCAAGGCTCGTGCCGCAACGGGCGTACAGGGTGGTCGCCTGCGTGTCGCAGGCAGCCTGGTTGGACAGGATGTCCCACGAGTTGCTGGGGTAGATCGACCAGGCCCAGCCCTCGCTAGACGATCCAAGCTCGTTCTGATTCGACCGATTGAAGTTGTCGCTTACAGTGGTCCCGTGCGCCTTGGGCTTCTCGTTCTTGCCCCAGCCGTTGGGCCGAATGTCCTCAAAGTCCGCCAGCCCGCAGGCGGCGAGGATCTCCATCGCGGACTGGGCCACGCCCAGGTGAAACTCCCGGTCCACCTGGAACCGCTTACCGGCGGCGTCCGGCAGCGGATTGCGGAACTCGCCGGCGATCGCACGACCCCTGGCCGTGCTCAGCATCCGCTTGTACGAGTCGCGCACCTTCTGCCAGTGCGGGTGCTTGCCCCACTCAAACCGCTCTCGCTTGACCTCGCTATGGCCGGCGAACACGAGCCGCAGGAATCCAGTCCGGAGCGGTCGAAGGGGGTACGGTCCATCCAGGCCGTCCACGTCGCCGCCGCCCGTCATGTGGTCCCATGCCAGGTCCACCAGCGTCTCGCCGCTGGGGCGATACCCGCTCAGCGACTCCCACGCGGAGATCATCGCGGCGTCGGCCTTCAGGTCGCGGCAGTCGCCACGTCCAAGGTCGGCATAGATACTGGTATTGACCGCCGCATCCGGGGGAAGCCAGAACAGCCCGCACCTGCGGGATTGTCCGACGATGCCCATCTCCGCGACCGACCCGATGTCGAGACAGCCGACGGCCCGGTCAGGCAGGACATAGCCGCTGCCAAGCGGATCATACCGCCAGAGGTACGGCCCCAAGATGTAGCGATAGTCAGCCATGTACTCGTCGCGGTCTTCCGCGCCCTTCGCCCCGTCCGGCCTGGCCGGGGCGGGGGGCGCGGCCCCGTGTCTGACGGGGCCGCTCGTGGACGATTCGTGCCCTGGTAAGGGCGTCCACACGGCGGGGGTTTCTCGCCCAGCGGCGAGCCGCCGATGCCCGTGCGGTCAGGTCTGGACCTTTTCCACCGTCGCCGCCTTCTCCGCCGTCGCCGCCGCAGGCTTGACGACGTACGGCTTGCCGGATGCGTAGGAGCGGATCGAGTCGACGTACTCGGCCATGCTCGCCGAGCGGATCGGCTTCAGCCCGTGGGCCCTGGCGTCGCGGTCCTCTATGACGGCCTGGACGGGTGTGGGCTTCATGAGCTTCTTGCCCTTCTTGTTGCGCGGAACCTCGGCCGGTCCGACCCGCACGCCGCCGATGGCCAGCGGGAACGGGACGTCGACCAGCACGAAGCTCGGCTGTTTCGCCTTGACATTCGCCATGCGTGTCTCCTGGTTGGACCCGCCGCCGGCTGGCCGGGCCTCCGTGCCCGGCCGTCCGGCAGCGCGGGAAAGGTGTTGGGGGGATTAGGAGGTCGTGATCACCGGCGCGGCCGCCACGCCGGCGGCGCCGACGATGACCCATCCGACGGTGTCGTCCACGTACAGCAGCGTCACGTTGTCGCCGGCGTCGGCGAAGACGATGGTGGCGAAGCCGCTCTTGGTGGTCGGCGTGAGCGTTCCGTCGCCTCCGCCGTCGGTGACCAGGGCGATGGTGAGCAGTTGTCCGGGCAGCCCGTTGGCCAGGGTCAGCGCCTCGCCGTCGGCCCCGGTGGTCTTGGCCACGTAGCTGTGGGTCACGGGGATCGCCAGCACGTCGGCGGCCACGGTTGTACCGCCGGCCGGAGCGAAGACGATCTTGGACGTCAGGCCCGGCAGGCTGACGGTCGCCTGGGCGGCCGCCGCCGAGTTGGCCAGGATCGTCATGGACGTGCCGGAGTCGATCGGGTCGATGCGGATCCCGCCGGTGGTCGTGCCGTTGGCCTCGATGTATCCGGCCCCGGCCGCGAGGCTGATGTCCTTGCCGGCGGCGACGGTCACGTCGCCGTTGAGTCCGACGGCCCCGGTTCCGGTGGTGAACGTCTTGGATCCGGAGATCGTGACGTCGCCGGCCAGGGTGACCGCGCCGCTGCCGGTGGTGAAGGTGTAGGTGGACGAGATCGTCACGTTGCCGCCCAGGGTGAGCCGCTGCTCGGACACGGCCGCGCAGACGATCACCGTGACGTCCTCGCCGGACCCGCTTGCGGCGGTCAGGGCCAGCGCGCCGACGCGCTGGGTGGACGCGTCGTCGGTGTCCAGCACGTAGGCGTAGCCGCTGGTGCCGGCGGTGAGCAGGTCGCCCACGCTGATCGCCTCGCCGCTGGTGACGGTGGTCAGCGTGCCCAGCGGCGCGTAGCGGGTGGCGGCGTTGGCCGAGGCGGTGATCTCGGCGATGCCGACGACGCTGTCGGTCACCGCGGTGGCCGTGACGATCGTGCCGGCGGACGACAGCTTGACGAAGGTGCCGGCGGTGGTGCCGCCGGTGCCAGCCTTGGCGCTCTGGGCCCCGCCGACGATCGTGGCCGAACCGGCCGGCTCGATCGCCAGCAGCAGGGCCATGCACGCGACGATGGCGACGGACAACAGGATCGGAAGCTTGAACTGGCTGAGTCGTTTCATACGTGTCTCCTTGTTCACGTTTTCGTTCATGCCTGTGGCATCGGCCTCCCCCAGGAGGTCTTACCTTTCGCGGTCCGCTCGCCGCTACGATGCGGCGGGCTTCATGGTCACGTTTTCGTTCATGCCTGTGGCATCGGCCTCCCCCAGGAGGTCTTACCTTTCGCGGTCCGCTCGCCGCTACGATGCGGCGGGCTTCATGGTCACGACGGCGTCGGCGTCCTGCTCGGCCATGTCCACGTGCAGGATGCCGCGCGTGAGGGTCTGGTCGGTGGTGAACGCCGCGTGCTCGCTGGTGGCGATCTCGATGTCGCGGATCATGCCCACCAGGTGGCTGAGGTTCAGGTCGCCGAACCAGCCGAACTTGACGCTCGCGGTCACGCTGGCCTTGGCCGGGCAGCGCGGGCCGACGGTGAACGGGAAGCCGTCGATGGTCGCCGGCAGCCCGTCGCCGCCCCGCTCGTAGAGCGGCTGGCCGGTGGTGCTCTTGAGCGCCCGGGCGGTCATCGCCATGCTCAGCGAGAGGCCGAAGCGGGCGTTGCCCAGGGCGTAGGCCTTGGACAGGGCGCCGATGAAGTTGGACCAGTCGGTGCCGTCCAGGGTGGCGTAGGTGGTGTGGGTGTCGGCGGCCGCCTGGGAGGCGATGTTGCTGCTCTGGAGGATGCCGGTGATCCCGCCGTAGCTGGCCGTGCCGTCGCCGTTGACGAAGGCGTTGTCCAGGGCGTAGTCGAAGGCGTACACCATCTCGACGCCGATCCAGTTGCCCAGGTCCGCCAGCAGCCCGCCGCGCAGGAACTCGTTGGGCACGTAGACCAGCGCGCCGAGCTTCTCGGGGGTGAGCTGGAGGATGCCCAGCGTGGGGCGGCTCTCGGTGATCTGGGCGGCGGAGGCGACCCAGTAGGCCGTCAGCCCGCCGGTGCGCTTGGGGATGTTGACGGTGCCCATGCCGGCCAGCGGGATCCGCCGGGCCTGCGTCCAGAAGACGCCCTCAGCCTCGACGTTGCGGACCAGCTCGGGGCGGAACTCGTCGGGGATGAGGTAGCCGCCGGCCGAGTCGGTGCCGACCTCCATGCCGGCCTTGACGCGCTCGGCGGCGGACTTCAGCACGTCCTGCTCGATCTCCTTGATGTGGTTGGGGATCATGTCGGCCTTGCCGGCCAGGCGGAGGTTGCGGGCGATGACGAACGCGCCGAAGCGGCGGGCGGTCTCGTTGTCCAGGAAGCATCGCCCGTCGCGGAGCATCTCCTTGCGGGCGGTCAGCCCGGCCGGGGCCACGCGGCCGTTGCCGGTGGTGCGCAGCCCGAGCTTCTGCATCTCGCGGATGGTCTCGGCCTGCTTGTCGATGCTGGCCTTGAGCTGCGCCATCTCGGCCTGCATCTTGGCGACGGCGGGCACGTGGCCGCCTGCGGCCTGGGTCTTCTGCAGGTTCTCCTGGATCTGCGGGATGATCTGCTGGATCGCCTCGGCGTTGGCGGCCGGATCGGCGAGCAGTTCGGCGAGCTGCTGGTTGAGCTCGAAGAGTTTCTTCAGGTGTTCCATCGGTGTTCCTTGTGTTTGGGGTCCTCGGCTATCCGGCCGATCCGGCCAGCCGCGCGGCGGCGTCCTTGAGCCGCTGCCAGGGCTGGGGCTGCTGACTGCCGCTGCCGACGCCCGCTCCCGCCTGGCGGCGGCGGTCAGGGCAAGTGCCGTCGGCTTCGCACTCGCCCGCGTCGCTGCGCAGGTAGCCAGGGAGCAGGGCTTTCAGATCGTCCATCTCGCTGACGAAGCCAGCGAACAGTTCGTCGTACTTCTCCTCCTGGGCGGCCAGGGCCTGGTCGACCGCCTGCTTGACGATCGGCGCGGCCAGCTCGCGCACGGCCTTCTCCACAGCCACGGCCTGGTCGTCCGGGCCGTCCTTGCCGTCATGGCCACTGGCAAAGAGTTTAGCCGCCAGCTGCTGCATCGCGCGGCGGTTGGAGGGCACCATCACGGCGGAGATCTCCAGCAGCTCGATGTCGGTGTAGACCAGCAGCGGGTCGGAGTCGGCCAGTTCGCCTTCCTTGATCGCGCCGGAGATCTCGGGGTACTTGCCGGACAGCTCGGCCGCCGTGCCGCGCACGTACTGGCGCGGGATGAAGCCGATGCTGAACGCGATGCCCTTTCCGTTGGGGTCGGCGGCGAGCTTCCACCACTGCTCGGCCAGGTCGGTGGTGGCGAACTGGAACGTGGCGTGCACGCTGTCGCCCTGGACCGACAGGCTCTTGACCCAGCCGATCTGCGTGGGCCCGCCGTCATTGGTGCGGTGCAGGTGCGCCGCCGCGAACGGGACGTTGCTTTTCAGGAAGCCGTCCAGCCGCCTGGCGAAGCTCGACGGAAGGACGATCTCGCCGTCGCGGTCGATGGAGATCGTGCTGGCGATCCCGCCCACCGTGCGGCTGGCCAGGTCGATCGCCTTGCCGCCCTGGGTGAAGCCCTTGATGAAGCGGTCGCGGGCCCGCTCGTCGCCTTTGTCGATGGTCTTTTCGTTGAGCATGTTATGCCTCTGTGCCTCTGTGGCTGTTGTTCGTTCTTGACCTCAGCACGTCGTCCCACGCGGCGGTCGTCATCAGCGCCCGGATCGCCGGCGCGAAGTCGGCGATCGTGACGGCGCCCTTCCGCTCGCGGATCCGCCGGGCGACCTGGACGCACTGGCAGTTGGCGGTCTCCTTGGCCGAGGCCGACTCGTCGCGCGGGTACATCAGACGCTCGCCGCCGATCAGGAACGGCTGGTCGATCGGGCAGGGATGGCTGGCGTAGCGGCGCTCGGCGTCCATGTGGCCCGGCCGCCTCTGGCCGGCGCCACGGGAGAAGACCCACAGCTTGTGCGTCATGCCGGACGACTGCTGGCCCTCGTGGCGGGCCTTGCTGAGCACCGCCCCTACGTGGTTGCGGGCGATTCCCACCGCCGCGCGGCGGCGGTTGGCCATGACGTCCTGGACGCGGTCGGCCAGCTGCTTGACGGTCTCGCCCTCCTCGATGCCGGAGGCCAGGTTTCGGCGGAGGATCTCGCGGGTGCGGTCGTCGATGGTGGTCGAGATCACCAGCGCCCGCTCGGCCGCCGCGCGGGTGATGGCCGGGTTGGCCAGCAGCGTCCGCAGCGCCTCGTCGAGCTTGTCGCCCTCATAGCCGGCTTCCTTCAGGGCCTGCCTGAGCCCCAGTTCCTGAGAGTCGCGGACGAACGATTCCACCTTCGCCCGCCAGGTGCGCTGGTCCTTGGCGTCCTTGAAGACCCGCAGCAGGATCCGGGCGATGACCCCGGCGTCTTTTGCCTGCGCCTTGTCGCCGGCGGAGGGCAGCTGGTCGGCGTTTCGCTTCAGTTCGGCCTGGACCTTGCGCATCTGCACGACCAGGCGGGAGCTGATGATCCGGCCCACCTGGCGGGCCAGCGGCTCCCAGCTCTTGATCCACGTCCGCCAGGCCTGGGCCAGGCCGCGCTCGACGGCTTCGTACCGGGACGGCGACCGCCCGTTAACGGGCCGTAAATGGCCCTTGGGGGCGTCGGTTTCGTCGCCGTCTCCCAGGCCGCCGGCGTCCGCGTCGTCGCCTCCTGGGGCCGCTGGCGGCGTCGGAGCGGGCGGCGGGGCGTCGCCGCCCCCGCCAAGGCCGCCCAGTCCGCCCAGCAGATCGTCCAGTGGCTCGTCCACGGTCGGGATGTTCGCCCCTTCGATCACGTCCTGGACGGTGCTCAGCCCGGCCGGCAGGAATCCGACGTCGTCGCCGGGCCGCTCGGGCAGGCCGAGGTCGAGCATGTCGTTGATGTCCGCGAACGGGCGGCCCATGCCGAACAGCTTGGCGGCCGAATCGATCCGCTCGCGGCGCATCTCCTGGACGATCGGCTGGTCCTCGACGTTCCACCAGGCGACGATGCCCGCGTCGAAGCGGCGGGCGATCTCCTCGATGGCGGCGGTGAAGCCGTCCAGGAACGGGAAGACGGTCTGCTGGTAGAACTGGCGCAGGGCGTTGGAGGTGTAGGCGGAGCTGTCGCCGGCGGCCTCCACCCAGCCGGCCACCACCGGCGGCACGCCGTAGGCGGCGCAGATCTCCAGGCGCGTCACCCGCTTGCCCTCGTGCCATTGGAGGTCGCGCATGGACTGGGCCATGTCCTGGGCGGTGGCGCCTCCCTCCAGGATCAGGCTCTTGGCGGCGTTGGCCGCGCCGGCGTGTCGCTGGGCCAGGGCGGCGGAGTACTCCTCCCGCTGCTCGGGGCTCAGCTCGCCGGGGAAGCTCACCGCAAGGCCGGCCACCGCCCCGTTCTTGAGCAGGCTGGCGTTGAACAGCGACGCGTTGTAGTCGGTGGCGGTGGCCAGCCGTGCCGGCACGGCCGGGGCCATGCCGTCCAGCGGCGAGTCGCTCGGCGACCACAGGCAGAAGTACTTCACCTCGTCCGGCGTGAGGGGGATCCGCCGGCCCGTTCGCGGCGCGGTGTACAGGTAGCCGGACAGGGACGGCATTCCGTTGGCGTCCTGCTCCATGACCGGCTTGATCCGCCCGCCGCGCACGACGTGCATCTCGCGCGGGCGGTCGCCGCTCAGGTCCGTCAGCACCCACGCGCAGCGGCCCTCCAGCAGCAGCCAGCCGGCGGTCGACTCGACGAACGCCGGCCAGTCCTGGTAGCCGTTGGGGCGATCGAACAACTCGACGGCCGGTCCGGACTCGACCAGCTCGCCGTCGGCGGCCTTGCCGACCGCCACGCTCTTGCAGCCGCGCAGCGGGCGGATGCCGCGCGAGCGGCGGCGGGCGAGCGCCTTGCTCTTGGGCCGGCCCATGGCCGCCGCGTCGTCGCGGGCGAGCACCAGCGGGATGCCTTTCACCGTCCGCTGGATCTCGCTGACGCAGCGGTAGATCCACAGCGCCTGCTGGTACGGCTCGCTCGGGGCGTCCACCGACGAGCCCAGCGAGCCCTCGCGCCCGGCGGCGAACAGCCGGCCGTACGCCGTCAGCGTCACGTCCTTGTCCGTCGCGGCGAACGGGTCGACCGTCCCGAAGGGCGTGACCACCACCGACCTGTTGTAGGGATCGTCCATGAGGTCTCTCAGTTTGGCGCGGTCGTGATCAGGGCGTGCCGGCACCGCAGCTGAAGGTCGCGGCACAGCTCGTGGATGCAGTCGATCTCCCACTGCACGGCGTCGCGCTTGCGGATGAGCTTGCGCAGCTTCTCTCGCGCGGACGCGGCACGGGTGCGGGCTGTCGTCACGCCGTCCATAGGTGTCCTCTCTGCCAGGGCGTCTGGGCGGCCTTGAGGGCCAGGGCGTTGGAGTAGGCGATGTCGCAGTGCGACTCGCGGAGCAGCGGGTTCTCGCTCTCGCTCAGCTTGAGGTTCGACGCGTCGCCTTCCTTCTGCACGGCGTACACGTCGGTCGCGATGAACTTGTAGCGGTCCATCGACGGCAGCAGCTGCCCGCCGTCGTCGTAGGCGGTCATGAGCACGCTGCCGAGATCCCGCTTGGCGGCGCCGGTGAAGTTCAGCCCGCTCCAGCGGTTCGGCCAGAGGTGCGAGAGCGTCTCGTTGGAGTCCATGCCCAGCCCGGTCGAGTCGCCGATGCCCACCGAGCCGGGGACGCTGGCAAAAACCTCGCGGATGATGTCGCGCTGGAGGGCGAACGTGGTCCGCCGCATGAGAACCAGCGCGGCCAGCGACCGCGGCCAGGTCGGCGTGGCGGCGTAGTTGATCCAGAGCGACGACAGGTGCGAATGGCGGGCGACGTCCCAGCCGATCTCCAGCCGCCCGCACGCGGCGGCGACGGCCTTCAGGTGGGCGGCAAGCTCTCCGGCGGCGTAGCCGCTGTCGTCGGAGATCTCGACCAGCTTGAACGGCCGCGCGTCGCCCTCGCTGGAGGCGGCGGTGAGCTGGGCCCACTTGACCAGGGCCTCCAGGTCGCCGGACTCTTTCAGCTCGTATTCCCGCTCCCAGCCGACCGGGTCTCCGTACAGGTCGCGGAGATCCTCGATGCTGATCGGGCTGCCGTTGGGGTCTTTCAGCTGGAGCCCGTCGGCGACGGCGCGGTAGACGTCCACGTTGCGGACGCTGACGCCACGGCCGCCCTTGTTGCGCAGCTCGCTGAACTTGGTGTTCTTGCCTCGCGGCGTGGAGATCGCCCGCACGAAGTAGCCGCGCGTGGTCAGCGGGAAGATGACGCGCCAGTGGTTGTAGCCGCCGCCGGCGAACAGGGCGAACTCGGTGAGGATGATGTTGCCCGTCTTGCCGGCGACGCTGTCGGCGTTGCGGCCGGGCATCGAGATGACCTTGCCGCCGCCGGGCAGGTGCAGCGTGCGGGCGACGCACTTGAACGCCTCGTCGATCTCCGGATCGTAGTCGACGTACTCCGCCGAGTCGCTGCCGGTGATCCGGCCCGAGAGGCGGTAGGTCTGCTTGAACACGTCGGCGACGAACCGGCACTTGTCGTGCGTCTCGTCGGCCTGGCCCTGCGTGGTGGCGATGATGTACCACGCGCGGTGGTCCTCCATGGAGCGATCGACGGCGGCGCAGGAGGATGTGAAGTCCTTGCCGGCCTGGCGGCTCCAGCAGTCCACCGTGATCCACGAGCGATCGCGGAAGCTCTCTCGCTGGTAGGCGAGCAGCTCGATCACGGATTGTGCGGGCGTCTTTTCCATTCGCCTAATTCGTGCCATTCGTGGACTACGCCGCCGCCTCGCCGAAGACGGCCTTGCGGATCTCGCTGAGCTGGGCGGGAGAGATCCTCCCGTCCCGGCTGCCGGCCTGGGCCTTGCGGACCTCGGCGTCGAACTTGCCTTGCTGCTGGCGGGCCAGCTCGGTGCGGACCTCGGTCAGTTGCGTCGTCGCGAAGTCGCGGCTGAGCCGCCCGAAGGTGTCCATCATCGTGATGATCTGGGCGGGCTTGAGCGCCTCCAGGCTCTCGGCGGAGTAGTTGATCAGGTTGGACAGGATCATCTGCCCGATCAGCTTGGTCCCGCCGGCGAACATGTCGCTGGCGGGCAGGTCCTTGAGCAGGTCGAAGGCGGCCTTGATCTTGGTGCAGGCCAGCTCGTTGACCCGCTCGGCGGCGATCAGCCGCTTGCGGTCGCGGTCGACGCTGGAGCGGCCGACGCGGATGTCGTGCTCGTCGGCCAGCCAGCGGTTGACGTCGTCCAGGGCGTAGGTGCGGTGGTCCCGCAGGCGGCTCTCGTACTCGGCCCACAGGCCGTCTCTCACCTGGCAGGCGGAGACGTCCTGGGCGACGGCCGCGCAGGCGGCGTCGACGGCGGCGTCGTCGGCGGCGTCCACGCCGGCCAGGCCGGCCAGCGAGGCCTGCCGTCCGGCGGCCACGGCCAGCAGCTTGAACGCCTTGGACGGTCCCAGTCTCATGCGTGCTGGCTCCCGGTGTAGACGTCGATCTTGCTCCAGGGGTAGTTGGCCCTGGCAAAATCCTTGCCGCGCACGGTGATCAGGAATCGCGGCGGGGCGGACTCGTCGTCCTTGCGGACCAGGTTCAGCTCGACCAGGTCGCGGATCTGGCTGGCGGTCTGGGCGGCGTCGCTGCCGAAGATCGAATCGGCGACCAGGTTGCTCAGCTCGGCGGCGGTGTAGCCGATCTCCAGCCCGGCGTCGGCGTGGATGAACAGCACCCGAAGGATCGATTGACGCAGGTGGCGGGATCGTTCGACGGCGGCGTCCATCAGGCGGCTCCTTCCATTCGCGCGATCTGCTTGGCGACGTCGGTGACGCGGCCGTGGACGGCGTCGAGCTTCTTGTCCACGCTCTCGCGTATCGCCGTCAGTTCGGCGACCACCTGCCGCTCGAACGCCGTCTGCTGGGCGATCACGCGGACGTGCTCGCCCTTGTCGACGAAGTCGCGCACGGCCTGTGCCCGGCACTCCAGGCGGGCCCGCTCGATCTGCGTGATCTGGCGGGCCTGTTCGGCCTGGGCGGAGGCCATGTCGCGGATGGCCTCGTTGGCCTTGGCCTGGTTCTGGAAGAGCGTCGTGATCTGCTCGCCGTGCTTGGCCCCCACGACCCTGGCGGCGACGACGCCGGCCAGGACCTGGCTGAGGACCCAGACGATGATCCCGCCAATGACCCAGCCGGCGTCGACTGCCGCCGCGAGGTGCATCCACGTCCCTGTGTCGTCGGCCATCCGTGACTCCCTGCTCGTCGTCCATGCGACGCCGCCACGTCCGTCAGGCGGCAGCCATGCGACCCGATAAAATACTCTATTACCGGGATGATCGGCATTGAGTCAAGATTAAATTTACGTGTTTTGTAACTTTTAATCGTTTAGCGGTTAGCCATATCGAGAAGAAACCGCTTGACCTCGCGCGGTTTTGGATTCATACTGACGTGCTGAATCGGCACCTCCCCCGGCCGATTCTCGACGAAGAGGTTAGCGGCCCTGCACGATGGTGCGGGGCCGCTAGCTATTCCTCCCCTAGGGAAAACTTGTAACCAGGGATGTACAGGTCCATGCTGGCAGGGCGCCCTTGCCTCCCGTCGAAAACCTGTCCGTCCTTACTCATTGGACCTATCTGGTTTGCAACGCCTGGTTTGGCGATCTCGGGCGGAGTACTTCCTGTAACATCGTGACAAAAACGGACATAGATGACGACTTCGCCTGTATCGGAATTCCTCCCAAGAACCAGGATGTCCTTTTCTTGAACGTAGAGAGTTCCGTGCTGATCAACGATCTCGACCCGATGTCTTCCAAGGGCGTAGACTCCTGGCGATGGAGAACTAATCCGTGGCTTCAACTCGTCGGGTATCCTCCACGAGACGTAGCTAAAAGACGGGCCCCACATTTGTGCGCAAGGGAGCGTTACGGTATCGCGTGATAGAAGAACAAGAATCAAGATCACAACAGAAAACGCGGCAATCGACATAATCGCGGCGACCACCCTCTTGTTCATCTTCATGCTTGAACCCACCTAGCTCCTCTTGAGATGGTCGATCACCTTATAGGCCGCGGCGACCTGTGACGCCTGGATCGCCCTGGCGGCGAAGGCCTGGTTGATGGACTCCAGCAGCGCCGACTTGCCCTTGATGCGGATGCGTTTCAGCACGGCCTCGCGCTCGCCGTCCACCTCCAGCAGCACGCAGGCGATCCCCGCCGTGACGCGCTGCTGCGGATCCACGACGACCATGTCGCCGGCCATGTAGTCCGGCTCCATCGACTGGCCCTCCACGCGGACGGCGATCGCCGTGGCCGGCGCTCCCGCGTAGACCAGGAACTCGCCGCACCAGCCGGGCGGGTATTCGCGCGCCTCCACGGCGTCCAGCCCCGTGCCGGCCGCGATCTTCCCGACGACGGGCACATACTGCCTCCACCAGTCGCTCACCGACGGCACGGCCTCCGGCGGCACCGTCCGGTACCCGCTGCGATCTTCCTTGGCCTGCCGTTTCATGTCGGCGCGGATCCGCCGCACAACCGGAGGGGTCATCTCCCCGGTGTGGGTAGGCGGAACGCGGTCAACGAACTCACAGAACCTTCTGTATTGTGCAGCCTCTTCTAGCCGCTCTAACGTGACCGAAGGAGAAACGTCGCGACCGGTAAGCAACCAGTTGGCGGAGTGCCCGCTCGCCTCTACGAAACGGATCAGTCCCTCCAGCAAGTCCGTATCGATCGACGTCGCCGCACCCCTCTCCAGGCGGCTGACCGCGTTGTTGTTGGCACGGCCGAGGAAGTCGGCCAGGTCGGCCTGGCTGAGGCCGGACTGCCTCCTTAACATGTGCAGCCTCTCCCCGATCTTCCGGGCCATTTCGGCCGCCTCTGAAGTCTTATGGGAACCCATGAAATTATTTTCAGATTTCCTCTTGACTCTCTTCATGTCTAGCCGAATAATATAACCGTGGAACGATTAAACCTACACTTTACTGCCAAACTTCACGCATCATGACAAGATCAGCCCAACACGCCAAAGCCACAGAGGACAAAAGAATTTTACGCCAGGCGGGGGCGTCCGTCAAGGCACAAATCATTTCTTCCGGCTTTGCGCTTGGGCGCCTCGCTGCCTGGGCCGGGGTGGCAGCTTCCACGCTTAGCAATTGCCTTGCGGGCCGAACTCGCAACCACGAGACCCAGGTCAGGATCTGGGAGGCGTACTGCCGGCTCGTCGGACCCGAAAAGAGCCCTTCCCTTGTGGAGTTCTGGGGCGACCTGCTCAGCCGGAGGATCGCGGGATGAACGTCGAACTCTTCGGGCAGCGGATTCGCAAGATGCGAAAAGACCTGGGCCTGACCCAGCGGAAGCTGTCGGCGATCCTGGGGCTTGCCAGCCCGGACACGCTGACGCGGCTGGAGAACGGGAAGGCCACGCAGATCAGCCTGTCGGTCCTGTTCGGACTCATCGACATCGCCATGAAGGGCGATGTGGAAGTCTGGTGGCTGCTCGGATGCGAATCCAACCCGGATAGCCGGACCTTCCGCCAATCCGCCAACGAGAAGATCACCATGGCGATCGGCGAGTTGCGGGTCGCGCAGGCGATCGCCGAGGCGCTTCTGCTCGAACTGAGGGTCGCGAGATGAGCGACCGCGTCACCATATATAAGGATGACCGTCCGGTGCTGAGCATCCGCCGGCGCGTGGGCGAGGCCGTCCACCTGGACCACCCGGCGATGGGCCGCGTGACGATCACCGTGGTCCGCGCGAGCCGGACCGGCCAGATGCGCCTGGCGATCCAGGCCCCCCGCAGCGTCGCCGTCCTCCGCGACGACGCCATCCGCACCGAGGCCGCACACCTGGCATCCACTCCCGAAAGGGGCGAATCATGAACCCGGAGAACAAGCTGACGTTGAAGGAAGGCGTCGTCGCCATCGTGGCGCTGCTCCTGATCGTGGCGATCTGCCTGATCCTGGTGGACCGCGCGATCGAACACTTCTGCGGAGAGCCGAAGGCCGACGCCGTGCCGCGCGTGATCTGGCAGCCGGCCAGCCAGCCGGCCCAGGAGGTGGACGCCCACGCCGCGCACCGCGTGGGCGGAGTCACCGTCATCCAGATCCGCGACGCCCACGGCGTCTGGCGGCTGGTGGACCCGAAGGAAATCCAGACCCTGCCGCGCGACCGCGGCGAGCGATAGCGAACCAGGAAAGGAATCCGACATGACGCAGGCACAGATGACGCAGGCGGATCCGCAGGCCCGGCAGGTCCGGGCGGCCGATCCGCTTGCCGGACGAAAGAGACGCGGACCCGTGGCGACGTGCGAGCTGACGTCCGAGCCGGCCCGAACGACGCACGGCCCGCACAACGTGGTCCGCGCGACGATCCGCCAGGGCGTGGACCTGGTGGTCGGCAACGTGCGGCTGGCGATCGCCGGCGAGCACCTGTTCCTCTACGCCAGGGACGTGACCGTCCAGATCACGCCGCACGCGACGGCGATCGGCCTGCTGGCGTCGGTGCTGGCGATCGCGCCGCCCGACCAGCCCGCCCGGCTGGAGCCGCTGCCGGCGGACCGGTTCGCCGGCCTTCCCCTGGTCAGCGTCGGCCAGGGCGACACCCGCCGCGACGTGTTCCCCAAGGACCTGTAGCCCAAGAGTCTTCAATGGTCAATGGTCAATTGGCAATGGTCAATGAATCCAACGCCCGCGAGGGCGCCTGGATTCCCGTCGCCCGCGCGGCGGAGATCCTGGGCTGGTCGGCCCGCAAGACGCAGATCGCCTGCACCACCGGCGAGCTGACCGCCCGCCGCAACGGTCCGCAGTGGGAGATCGACGCGACGTGCCACCCGGCCATGCGGATCGCCCTGGGCATCGGCGGGCCGGACCTGCACCTGGTGGACTCCTCCGGAAGCGAGGCCGTGCTGGCCGGCCTGTCGGCCGCCAAGCGCGAGACCCTGCATGTCCGCTACGGGATCGTCCGCCGCTTCGAGCAGGCCTGCTCCAACCGCCCGGCCTCCACCGGGCGGACGGAGTTTCTGCGGATCTGGTGCGAGGCGTGGAACGCCGCCGGCCACGAGCCGAACGTGAGCCCCCGCACGCTGGAGCGATGGACCGCCGCCGTTCGCCGGGGCGGCGCTGCCGCCCTGGTCGACGCCCGCCGCTACAGCGGCCAGGCCAAGATGAGCCCGCAGGCGTGGGAGGCGTTCGCTGGCATGTACCTCCGCGAGAGCCGCCCGTGCGCATCCTCTATATACGAGCGGGTCGCCGTCCTGGCCGAGGCCGAGGGCTGGGACTGGCCAAGCCTGCGGACCGTCCAGCAGTGGGCGAGCCGCAAGCTGGACCCCGCGCTCAAGACGGCCGGTACCGATCCAAAGAGATTCCGCGACCGCTGCCTGCCGACGCTCGAGCGCGACTGGTCGCGGATCGGCGCGATGCAGGTCTGGGTCGCCGACCACCGCCAGCTCGACGTTCTGTGGCCTCGCTACGAGTACGTGCCGTCCAAGCGGCAGTGGCGCTGGGCGTGGCGGCGGCCGTGGCTGACGATGTTCCTCGACTGCCGAAGCTGGATGCCCGTCGCGTGGACGCTCTGCTTCGACAGCCCCAACGGCAACCGCGTCATGGCGACCTTCGCTCGCGGCGTGCTGGCCCACGGGCGGCCGGAGCACCTGTACCTCGACAACGGCAAGGATTTCCGCATGCGCCGCTTCGCCGGCGGGCGGATGGTCAACTGCTCGAGCGCCGAGCGCGTCGTGCCCGAGAAGCAGGTCCGCCCGCTGCTGGAGCGGCTGGGCGTCGGCGCCACGTTCGCCGCGCCGTACAACGCGCGGGCCAAGGTGGTCGAGCCGTGGTTCCGCCTGATGAGCCGGTCCTTCGACACGACCTGGCCGAGCTACTGCGGCCGCGACGCGAAGGTCCGGCCCGAGGCACTGAAGGCTTTGACCAAGAAGGCCGAATCGTTCCTGGCCGGGCGGATCGGCAGCGAGGACCTGGCGGCGATCCTGCTGCACGACGGGCCCGCAGACGTCCGCGACCGGCTTTGCCTGGCCCCGCTTCAACGGGCGCTCGACGCCTGGATAACCAACGATTACGCGGTGCGCGAAAGCCCGTCCCGCTGGTGCAGCGGGCTGAGCGCCCGGGCGGCGTTCGAGCGGCTGCGCGGCGACGCCTGGCAGTGCGTCAAGCCGGCCGAGGCGGACATGGCCCTGCTGCTGATGCCGAGCGTGCCCGTCCGCGTGCAGCCCCAGGGCGTCTACGTCAAGGCGTTCGGACGGTTCTACGACTCGCCGGACCTGGACGCCCGCCGCTGCGGGTCCGGTCGCGACGTCGCCCGCAAGGTGTCGTACCGCTTCGACCCCGACGACGAGACGAAGGTCTACTGCTTCGACGCGCAGAGCGACGTGTTCCTCTGCGTCGCGGGCCCCTACGCCGGCGGCGGCTGCCACCCGCTGGCCGCCCGCCTGGGCGACGACGAGGATCGCGACGCCGTCGCCGTCGCCATCGCCCGCCAGAGGCGGCTGGCCCGCGAGGTGAGCGGACGGCTGCGCGGCGTCCGCGAGCTGGCCGGCAACGCGGCGCTGGAGCTGAGCCGCCGAAGCGGGCAGGCCGACGGCCTGAAGCTCGACGCCGACCACGCAAGCCTGGTCGCGCCGCCTCCGCCACGGCGGGCGGTGATCCAGCTCCAGGGCGAGATCTCCCGCGCTGCGAAGGCCGGCCAGCGGCACGACGACGAGCGGGCCGAGCAGGAGCGGACCTGGCAGTCGGCCAGGGAGTTCTTCGCCAACGACAAACGCGCAACGGGGACCGACGACCAGGTCGCATCGCCGGACGGTCCGGCGGTGGACCCGTGGTCCATGTTCACGGACGGCTTGACGGGCACGGACGCCCAGGAGCAACGCGATGAACGCGAGCCGAATGCAGGGGCAGAGCCCCTTTGACCTGCTGAGCAGACGAGGAGACGTGATGGACAATCCGGGCCCGATCACCGAGGCCGAGAAGCGGGAGATCCTGGCCAAGCTTCGGACCATGCTGGCCGCCGACCGCTCGATGAGCCACGCGAAGATCGCGACCAACATCGGCTGCTCGGCCAGCGTGGTCTCGCAGATTATGGGCGGCAAGTACGGCGGATCGACCGACAAGTACCTCGCCCGCGCCCGCCAGTGGCTGGCCGCCCGCGACATGGGCCAGGTGGACCAGGCCGAGAGCCGCTTCGTGGGCACGACCATCGGCAAGTCCGTCGTTCAGGTGTGCCTGCGGACCTGGCGGCTGGGCAAGATGGCCCGCGTGGTGCTGCCCGCCGGCGCCGGCAAGACGCAGGCGCTGCTGGAGGTCAAGCGCCGCTACGGAAGGCACGTCCTCTACGTGCAGGCCCACCAGGCCGGCAGCACGATCACCGGGATGCTGCGTGCGGTGGCGCGGGCGGCGGGGATCTCCGTCAGCCGCAACGACTCCTCCGACGAGATCTACGAGAAGATCCGCGACCTGCTGACCACCTGGCGGCAGACCGACGAGCGGCTCAGCGCCCTGATCCTGCTGGACGAGGCGACGGCCCTGAGCGGGCGGGCCCTGAACTACGTCCGGCAGTTCCACGACGACCAGGCCATGCGGGCGGCGGTGGTGCTGGCGGACACCGAGGACCTCGCCTCCATGCTGGCCAGCCGCCGCAAGCTGCCGGGCGGCTACGCCCAGCTCCGCAGCCGGATGGCCTTCAGCTACCCCTCGCCGTCGGCGAGCCTGGAGCAGCTGATCACCCGCGACGACGCGGTCGCCGTGGCGCTCGAGGTCATGCGGGCCTGCGGGCACGAGCGGGCGAAGGTCAACGCCGACGCGGCGAAGTTCCTCCACGCGATGGCACTGGACGACGGCACGCTGCGCAACGTCGAGCAGCGTGTGACCGCCGTGGCGGCGATCGCCGAGGAGTGCGAGATCGAGCCGACCTGGACGGTCGCCGAGCTGGACTACGCCGGCCTGCTGCTGGGCCAGCCCACGCGCGGCCGATACCGGACGCCCCCGTTCGGGCGGCAAGTGGATTCCGACGAGACCAGGCCCGCACGGATGGCGGGCTGAGCGGACGCAGCGTGCGCGGCGCGTGCCGCGCGGAAGGGTGGTGGCGAATGATCCTGTCGATCGGGCGAGTCGCGATGGTTGCGGCGATCGTGCTCCAGGGCGGCCTGGCCGCGATCTACGGCTGCCAGGGCCGGCCGTGGACCGTCAATGCGATCCTCGGCGTGCTCGGGGCGATGCTGCTGCTCCAGGCGGGAACCCCAATGGAGCGTGCGTGATGGCAAAGATCCACTGCTGGGCGAACGGATCGCCAGGACAGGTCAAGCCTCTTGGATGCACGACCCGGCGCGGGAAGTTCCACGTCGCGCACTTTTATATCGAGAGCGACGTCGGCTCGGCCGGCCTGACGGTCAGCCTCAAGCCTGCCGATCTGCGTCGGCTGTCGGCCGCTTGTCTGGACGCGGCTGCCAGGTGCGAGGAGAAGGACCTGGCCAACACGGGGGACCCGCGATGATTCGTAAGCGCAAGCCGACCGTCGTTGCCGCGCGGATGTACATGGAGTTCCTCCGCATGTCCGCTCGCGACCAGGGCCTGACGCTGGCCGCGCTGGCCAGCGTCCACCTGGAGAAGCTGGAAAGCGACAAGGCCACCATCGGCATCACCGACAACGCCGGCGGGCCCTTGGTCGGGTGCATCGTCCTGGCGCGCGGAGCGGAAGCCGAGCCGCTGGCGGAGGCCAACTGATGAAGCCGCGCGAGGCCGACAAGTCGCGCGGGCTCAAGCTGACCATCGAGCCCGCCTTCTCGGACGCGATGGCTGGCTGCCGGTTCTCGACCATCGACGTCCTGAGCGTGACTGTCGCGTCGCTTCCGGGCAAGCCGGCCAGGCGGACCATGGGCCCGTTCTACCTCTGCCTGCATCCGGACCGCACGCCGCGATCCGGCGGAAAGCCGCCGCTCTGCCGGCTGATGCTGGTCGGCGGCCTGTGCCCGGATATGGACCCGTGGGGCGGCCATGAGGCGATCTGCTTGGAGGACGACGGATGAGCCTGGACCTGGACTGCTTCGGTTGTGGGTATCCGTCGGACGAGATGGATGCGATGGACGCGGCGTGCGTGGCCCTGGCCGGCCCGATGGTCCTGTGCCAGCCGTGCCGCCGACGGGTGCAGGACATGCTCCGCGACGAGCGATCCGCCCTGTCGGCCATCGCGCGTTGCGTCAACCTGAAACTTCTGCGGGTGGCGGAGGCCCTCGCGTTCAATCAGCGCCGCGCGGCGCTGGGGCGGCGGATCTCCGAACTGCTGGACATGGAAGGAGAAGCGACCGATGGATCGATGCCGAAAGAACAAGAGGTGCACCCGTGAGGTGAACCCGGAGACGGGCAAGCACCGCGGCCCGTGCAGCCGAAAGCCGCCTGTCGCGGACGACGCGAAGCCGACGATCCCTCCGCCTCCTCCGATCGCCGGAAGCGAGCAGCCGATCGACGATCAGATCAGCCTGGCCACGCAGGCGCTGGCCCACCTGGGCGTGCCAAGCGTGCGGGTGGTCGGAGGCATGATCTACATCAGCCCGAAGCAACTCTCCTGCGGAGGAAGTCCGGCAGTCGAGCTTTGCGAAGTCGATGGAGGCGTCTGCCGCATGAAGATCCAGGTCGACCTGGCCAAGGTAGATGATGGGCTCGTGGACCGTTCTGTCCTTGAGGCGGTACTTCGTCGCCTCGACATCGAGGGCCGACCGTACTCGAACGACCGGAAGATCTACGAGTTCGGCGGCAAGGCGATCACGATCACGCACGACGGGTTCGTTCACGCGTGCGAGTTCAACGAGCGGCCTGCACTGACTCCGTAATGCCGTACTGGTAAAACGTGCGCGGGCGGCCGCGTGCGCCGCCCGTTTCCAAGCCGCGCCGGTCTGGCAGGCCGGCGTGCGCGACGACGTAGCTCAGCGGCAGAGCGTCCCCGGTCCGGGTTCCGAGGGAAGGCGCGGGTTCGAGTCCCGCCGTCGTCTGTGATGTTGACCAACGGACAAAAGAAGGCGCTGCACTCCGCCGCCAGACAGGCCGGTCTGGACGAACAGGCCAGGCGGACGGTGCAGCGCAACGTCGGCGGCTTCCACTCCGCCGCCGATCGAAGCGCAAGCCGCGACGGCTTCGTGGCCGTCATGGCCTTCCTGGAGGACCGCTGCGGTGGCTGCCTTCGCGGCAACACGCCTGGCTACTGGGCCCAGCAGCGAGACCAGGCGGACCCAGGCGACAGGCTGCGCTGGCGCATCGACCAGGAGGCCAACGCCCTCGGCTGGACCAAGGCCCAGGTGAACGCCTTCCTGTCCAGCCGCCACATGAGCGGCGACCTGTTCGGCACGGTGCAGCAAGCGCCGGCCTACTGGCTGAGCAGGCTGCTGGAGGGCATGATCCAGATCCGCAAACGCATGGACTCTCGCTCGGCCGCGCCGCGCAGATCTGCGCGGGCGTTCGAGCCGCTTCCTATTCCAGAGGTGCCAGATGACATCCCTTTTTGACTCCGACGAGACCCCGACCGCCAGGCACGAGATCCAGATGCAGACCGACTCACCCGTTGCGCTGCGCGTGGACCGAGACGAGATCCGCCGGCTGCTGCGCGATACGCCGAGGCTGCCTGCTCTGGCCAGGGGCTACGGCGACGAGGAGGCCAGGGCCTCCGCCGACCCGATCGGACTGGCCGGGCTGCCTGGCAACCGTGACGCTTTGAACGACATCGTCGTGGATCTGTGCTGGAGGCTGGCCTGCACGGACCAGACGCTGCGCGGCTCGCGCCTCGTGGAGGAGCTTGGGCTCGCTGGTGGAACGCGGGCCTTGCGGCTGCTGGTCGCCTACGCCCACGTGCACCACCGCATTCGCGCGATCGTCGGCGTGCCAGGGTCCGGCTACTGCTGGGGGCCAAACCGCGACAAGGTCTACGAGGTCATGGCAGCCCACGCCAGGCGGATGGGCCGATGCTTCTTCTTCTCCGCCGCGCTCTATGGCCGAGGCACGCCGGCCGTGGAGGCGGCGCAGATGGTTCTCGACTTCGTGTCGACACGCCAGCCGAGTGGCCAGACCCCAGACGAGCTGGCGTCGATGATGCAGGCCGAGGGCGTCAAGGTCGAGCACGTGCTGAGCGCGATCATCGACCACCTGGCCGAGACGCCAGACGGCCGCAAGGCCCTGAAGGTGGTCGGGGCCAAGCATGAATCGGTGCTGGTGTCGCAGGACGTCCTGGCCCGAGCCGAGCAGTCGCTGGCCAGCGCGCTGTCTGACTTGCAGGCCGCCCGCCGAGCCGGTTGATTTCGTCCCGGTACGCGGCCACCGCGACGGCAGCCGGCTCCGCGCAGATCCGGCGCACGGCCCAGGTTTGACTCCCCGTTAACTGCCCGTTACCTGCCGATTGACCCGCCGTTTCCGCCAACCGTCAATTCCGCTTGCGTCGCTCGCCGCAACTCGCTATCGTACCGTCAGTTCCCGCTTTGTCCCGCCGCATCCCGCACTCCGCCACGTGCCCCTGCGGCGTGTACTGGCCTTGAGCCTTGCTGTTACCCACATTTTGACAAGGCCGACCCCCGCCGGCTTGTCCGGCGGGTGAAGGAGTCTGGGTGAGCTACGGGCGGGCCGCCCGCGTGCTGCGACCCCCGCCGGCTTGTCCGGCGGGTGAAGAAGTTAGGGTGAGCTACGGGCGCACGGCCCCCATGTCGTACTCGCCGAACGTCCCGGCGTAGTAGCAGTCCTCCCAGATCATGCATTGCCCCAGGCCGTACGCCAGGTTGTTCAGGTATGCCAGGGCGATCTCCTGCGGCGAATGCTCGATGTTTCCCCGGATCGCCAGATGCAGGTGGTCGGGCATGATCGACAGGGCGGACACGCCGTGGCCCTTCTTGCCCGCAATCGCCAGGCACAGGTCGCGACTCCGCCCCAGCCGCGCGTCGTCCACCATTCGATATCGCTGACGGACCACCAGGACTAGGTGCAGGTTGTACCAGTACCGTCCGCTGTTGGTCGCCGTCGGCTGGTCCAGTCGGACGGCTGGGTTGCGCAGGGTGAACTGGGCGAGGTGTTCCCGGAATCGCGGATCGGCCAGCGGCTCCTTGCCGCACTGGCCCAGGACGTACTTCTCGACCTCGCGGGTGTGGTTGTCGCCAATGCTCCGGACCGCGATCCTGCGAGAGAAGTCCATCGCTTGCCCGCCCTGCCGCAGGACGTGCTGGAGCCGCCCCTTGAGTCGCCCGGCCAGGAACACCGGCGAGAGGGACGGCTTGGTGCTGGCGGTGAGCTGAACGCAATCTTCGTGCGTTCGATGCTCCAGCACGCGAATGCCATCTGCCTCCCAGGCGGCGGCGCAGGCGCGAAGGGCCTGCGCCCAATCCGGAGGCGAGGCGGGTATGGCGAACCAGCCAGTCCAGCCGTAGCGGAGTTGATAGGCGGGAGATCGCATGCGGTCCAACGTGTAGAGCGGTTCGGGCATGTGAGAGTCCCTATGCGCCGGAGGATAGTCAAGACAAGGCCTTCATGCCAGGAGAAAGATGCACGCCCGGGCGCGTAGCCCGCCCAAACTCGTTCACCCGCCGGACAAGCCGGCGGGGGTCCTTCTTTTCAGCGCCCGGGCGCGTAGCCCGCCCAAA
>Ga0116149_1000274_pt1 | contig 68480 bp, 53 predicted proteins | sample AD_UKC057_MetaG_FD_89787 | JGI IMG/M metagenome (GOLD analysis project Ga0116149, IMG submission 89787) | Active sludge microbial communities of municipal wastewater-treating anaerobic digesters from USA - AD_UKC057_MetaG | ecosystem: Engineered > Bioreactor > Anaerobic > Digestate | place: USA...
ATGGCGAGGCGAATGCCGATCTCGCGGGTGCGCTCGGTCACCGAGACCAGCATGATATTCATAATACCGATACCGCCCACCAGCGGGCTTACTGCGGCCACCGCGCCGAGAAGCATGGTCAGGATTTTTGTGGTGCTGGTGAGGGTTTCGGCGATTTGGCGAGTGTCCATGACCCGGAAGTTGTCCTCCTCGTTCTCCGTAATTCTCCGCCGTTCGCGCATGAGCAAAGTCAGCTGCTCCTTGACCGCATCAATGGATGCACCCTCGCGCACAGAGACCATCAGCCGACCGATATCCTGGCTGCCGGTGAGACGGCGCTGCACGGTTCGCAGGGGCATGAGGACGATATCGTCCTGGTCCGAGCCCATAGCCGACTGACCTTTGGCCTTCAGGAGACCGATCACCTCGCAGGAGAATTGCTTGATACGGATTTTATCACCTACCGGGTTTTGCCGACCGAACAATTTCTCGCGGACAGTTTCGCCGATCACGCATACCGCCTTGCCCGTGCGCTCCTCGGCATCGCTGAAGTCGCGACCGGAGGCCAGTTCCCAGTTTCCGGCCTTGAAATAGTCGTTGCTGGTGCCATAGACGACGGTAGACCAGTTGTTGGCCTGATAGACCGCGGTGACCGTCTTGTTGGTCATAGGGGCTACGGCCTCGACGGAGGTGATCTGGTCAAGAATGGCGCTCACATCGGCGATTTTGAAGCTGGGAGCGCCTTCGGAGCCGGGACCGAATCGCTGACCCGGGACAACCATCAGGAGATTGCTTCCCATACTGGAAATCTGGTCGGATACCGCTCGGGTAGCGCCGTTGCCGAGAGTGACCATGGTAATTACGGCGGCGACACCGATGACAATTCCGAGAATGGTGAGGAAAGAACGCATCAGATTGCGTCGGATGGAGCGCAGAGCCAGCAGCAGAGTGTTCCAAAGCATCAGGCGCCCTCCCCGTTGTGTCGGTCACTTTCCACTTGACCGTCACGGAAGTGGACAATCCGTTTCGCGTAGGCCGCCATGTCCGGCTCGTGGGTAACCATCAATATGGTGATCCCCCGGTCCCGATTGAGGCTGGTAATGAGGTCCATGATTTCCCGGCTGGTTTGGGAATCGAGGTTGCCGGTGGGTTCATCGGCGAGCATTACGGCAGAGTGGGTGACGAGGGTGCGGGCGATAGCCACTCTCTGCTGCTGGCCACCGGAGAGTTCGGCGGGGGTGTGGTGTTCCCAGCCCTGCAAGCCGACTTGTTGCAAAGCGGCACGGGCAGCGGCATGGCGTACGGAGGCAGTCTCGCCCCGGTAAATCAGCGGCAACTCGACATTCTCCAGGGCGGTGGTACGCGCCAACAGATTGAAGCCCTGGAACACAAACCCAAGGTAATTCCGCCGCAGTAATGCGCGTTGGTTACGCGAGAGCCGATCCACTCGCACGCCCTCGAACTCGTAGACCCCGCTGGTGGGCGTATCGAGACAACCGAGAATATTCATCACGGTAGACTTGCCCGAACCGCTCGGTCCCATAACGGCAACGAATTCGCCGGATTCGATGGTGAGATCGATGCCCTTGAGAGCCTGGAAAGCGGCGGGTCCGCGACCGTAGGTTTTGGTGATGCCGGACAGCCGGATGAGCGGGGTATTCTTCATGGGGTTGTGTCCAGGAACTCCGTGATAATTTCTGTGCCGGCTTCGATTTCTCCGCCGATAATTTCGGTCACCCGGTCGTTGGCCGCGCCGATTTTCACATCGACCGACACCGCCTCGCCATTGCGCAGCACCCAGACTCTCGGGGTGCCGTTGTTGTTTACTGTCCGCGCTTTTGGCGTTTGAGCCGGGGGTCTCGGCAGCAATGTGCTCACCAGACTGCGCCGGGATTTTTTCGGTGTGGTATTTGCCTCCGGAGGCGTCACGCGGAGGGCGGCATTGGGAACCAGGAGAGCGTTTTCGCGGGTAAGAGTCGTGATATCGGCTGTGACGGTCATACCCGGCCGCAGGCTCAGGTCGTCATTGGTTACTTGGATCCTGGTGGGGTAGGACACCACGCCCTCCGTGACCTCCGAGCCGTAGCTGACCCGTGTAATGACGCCCGAATATTGGCGGCCGGGCCATGCGTCCACAGTAAAAGAGGCTTGCTGACCCACCGCAACCTGACCGACATCGGCCTCATCGACATCGACCTCCACCTCCATTTTCGAGAGGTCCTCCGCCAGAACAAACAGGACAGGAGCCTGGAAAGAGGCTGCAACGGTTTGGCCCGGTTCGACCTGACGGCTAAGCGCTACGCCATCGATGGGGGAACGAATATCCGCTTTATACAGGTTGGTTTCGCTCGATTGCAGTTCGGCTTTGGCCTGGATGACGGCGGCCTTTGCGGCGGCCTCATTAGCCTCAGCGCGTTTCAGGGTGGCCTCGGCGGTATCGATCTCGCTTTTGGACGGGACCTTGCCGCCGGACAGTTCGGCGACATGCCGGAATCGCGCGAGATTGACCCGAGCCTCGGCAAGCGTGGCTTGTGCCTGAAGTACCTGAGCCTCGGCAGAGGCCAGGCCGGCGCGGGCCATGGTTATGGCATCCCGCAGCTTGGACTTGTCCAGCTCAGCCAGAACCTGGTTTTTCGTTACCTTGTCGTTGACGTCCACATACACCTTTTCCACAATGCCGGACAGTTCGCTGCCCACATCTACCTGGTTGGTAGGTTCGAGGTTGCCGGTGGCGGAGACTTTAACGACTAATGTGCCGATGGTGGCCGGTTCGGTGCGATAACGAACGGCAGTCGAGACGCTTTCATTACGCGGCAGCCGCCAATAATATCCCAAGCCGGCGATCAGGAGCAGCAGAAACAGCAGGAGCAACCATCGACGGTATCGAGACCGCCTATGCGCACTGACCAGAATTCGTTCAATCTCGGCGGACCGTTCGCTCGGTGAGGTTTGGGATTTATTCATATTCATAACGGTTTCCTGACGGAAATGAGTTTGGGATCGGGCGACCAGCCGCCGCCGAGCGCTTTGTAGAGCTGAATGCAGGCGATGGCGAGATCGCCGGTGTTGCCGGCAAGCTGATCGTCGAGATTGAGCAGAGTCCGCTGACTATCGAGTACCGTGAGGAAGTCGACCAGCCCGCTGGCGTACTGTTGCTGAGCGATTTCAAGGGTCTCACGCGCCGAATCGGCGGCCTGTTGCAACCTGGCCTGTCGCTCGTATGCGTTGGCCATCGTGACCAGCGCGTTCTCCACATCCTCCAGCGCAGTGAGAACCGCTGACTGGTAGGCCAGCCGGGCCTGTTCAACCAGGGCATCCTGGATTTCGATATCGGAACGGATGCGGTTGGAGTCGAAGATCGGCGCGGAGATCGATCCGAGCAAGGAGCGCGTTGCCGCATCGCCGTTGCCAAGCCCGGTAAAAGTGAGCGCCTCCAATCCCAACGTGCCGGACAAGTTAAATTTCGGATAGCGGGCAGCCTCTGCTTCACCCAGGCGCGCCGTCTGTGCGGCCAGTTTGCGCTCGGCGGCACGCACATCCGGGCGTTGGCGGAGTGTATCAGCGGGGATTCCGACCGGCACAACGCCGGTGGACAAGGGAACCGTGCCGGTTGCCGCAAGGCGGGATTTCAGCTCACCGGGTGTACGACCCAGCAGGATGGCGAGCCGATTCTGAGCCTCGGTGACGGCTGTATACAGCGGAGGCAGAGTGGCACGAGTACTTTCCAGGTCAGTGCGTGACTGAGCGAGATCGAGTTCCGAGGCTAACTCCGCCTGTACACGCCATTGGACGAGATCATAAGTCTCGCCGGATGCGACAAGGCTGGATTCCGTGATGTTCAGGCGGCGTTCCGAGGTGCGTAGATCAACGTAATTGAGGGCCACCTCTGCGACCAGTGATACCTGGGTATCGCGCAAGAGCTCGACGCTTGTGCCAAGATCGGCCTCGGCGGCTTCTACTCCACGACGTAATCCGCCGAAAATGTCTAACTCCCAGCTTGCATCAAGGCCGGCGCTGTACATCTCGCGAGTGTTGCCCCCGCCGCTTTCGCTGCTCGATTCGCTCCGGGAAGCGGAGGTAGACGCATCTACCGACGGCCCCAGTTGTGCCCCGGCCAGGCTCCGCCTTGCCCGTGCCTCTCGCAACTGTGCCCTTGCTGTGGCGAGGTCAAGGTTGGCAGTCAGGGCATCAGACACCAGGTTGTCGAGTACTGGGTCGTTGAACTGTCGCCACCATTGGGCGAGCATAGCCGGGTCCGGTGTGTGACTATCGGCGGTGACACTCCATTGCGCGGGCACGGTGATCTCCGGCGGATGGTAATCAGGCCCCACGGCTGCGCATCCGGCCAGGATGAACGCGGCGAACGCAGTCATCGACAGGGATTCCGACGAAACAGGATACGGCAAGTGTTTCATGGATTGGTCTCTATTCTCTCGGGAGGGATGTCGCTTGAGGGGATGCAGCCTGAATCAGCCGGTCGAAGGCCAGGCGGGCCAGGCGGGCAGCATGGTTGGCTGACGCTTCGGTGCCGCACTGTGCCCCCAGGGTGGCTGCGCCGATAAAGCTCGCATGGAGGAGCGCCAGTTCGTCGTCTGATGGGTGCAACCCTAGTTTTAAGAAGATATTGCGGAGTCGTTCTATAAGATCGTTATTGAAATCAGCCAGCCATTGTTGCAGCAATGGGTCCTCGTCTGCCGCCGTCATCAGCGCCAGCATCAGCCGAGCCATCAACGGTTCCCGGATTCGTTCCGCGAAAAACTCGCGTATCCTGTCCGTGGAGGCTGTTGTTTTCTCCTTAGTGAACACTGTTATGTCGAATGATTCGGTCATGTCGGCGTGGATGGTTTGAACGATCGCCTTGATCAAATCCTTGCGGGTCGGAAAGTAGTAAGTCAAATGGCTCTGCCGGAGACCGGCGGCGGCAGCCACACGAGCCTGGCTTAGTCTCTGAAGACTCTGGGTTTGTACTAATTTCACTGCCGCGGCGAGAAGACGCTCCCTGACACCGCGCCCGTCGGGCGAGGAGGATTCAGAGGATGGCACAACGATTCGAACACTACGTGACATGATGGTCCCCAGTTTGGTTATTTAACCAAAGCATACCGAATTTGGTCGATCACGCAAGGCACATGCGGCGGGAGAATTGCGGCAATCGGGGACTTGTATGAGGCGACCGATTCCGAAGAATCAACGTGTAACAGGGGGCCGCAGAGTGGAGCGAGTGGGTACAACAAAAAGAAAGCCCCGCAAGTGCAAGAAACCAACCATGCGGGACTTTGTCCGGAGATCTGGAGGCGGGGGGAGTCGAACCCCCGTCCGAAAGCGCTCACCGCTGGAGCTCTACATGCTTAGTCTCCGTTCGTTCTCGCCGTGTCCGGTACGGAGACAACCTGGAACCGGCCAGTCTCTAAGATCTTGCGGGCCTGGTCGAGACTACCCTGCCCGCCAGCCTCTCTTTTATGACGCCATCACACGCCCAAAGAGGCCCAGGCGTGTGGGGCGTGACCGCCGTCAGGCGGCCAGTGGAAGTTCGTAGTCCGCAGTTACTTTAAGCGGTCCGCCGGATTAACGAGGAGACGGCCCTCGGCATGCTCTCCAGGACTACACGTTTCCGTCGAAACCGTGTCGCCCCCGTTGACAATTTCATTATACCAAGAGATCAAGAAAATGCAAAACTCCAGGGTTGGGCTTGCAGAAAAAGACCGGCAAGCTGGATATAACGGACAGCGGAAAGATGGTGGACAGGGAAACCGATAAATCCCAACGGTTGCAGATTTGGCCGGATCAAATTATGATCGCAGTCACTCCACTTATGCTCCCAGGAGGACGCATCCATGTTCCGACGGACCGCGCTTCTGTTCGTTTGCTTTTGCCTGTTTGCCCTGAACGGGATTTCCGCCTGTTCGGATCCGCTTCGCCCGATGCCGCTGAACACATACATCGACAAGTTGAAAGGCGGCTGGGCTGGGCAAATGATCGGTGTCAGTTACGGCGCACCATACGAGTTCCGATCTGAGGGTAAGATTGATGACGGCGAGATTCGCGAATGGAAGCCGGAATATATCGATAACTCTATTGACCAGGATGATCTGTATGTCGAAATGACCTTCTTGCAGGCCATCGAGGCAAAGGGGATCGGCCTCTCTGCGCGGGATGCAGGCTGGTTTTTCCGGGACTCGAAATATGATCTCTGGCACGCCAACCGCGCCGCACGTGACAACCTTCGCCTCGGTATCCCCGCGCCGAAATCCGGCCACCCCAAGTATAACCGCCACGCGGACGATATTGACTTCCAGATCGAGTCGGACCTGTTCGGTTTGCTTTGCCCCGGTATGCCGCTTGCCGCACAGGATTTCTGCAACCGGTTCGGGCATATTATGAATTACGGTGACGGGGTCTATGGCGGCATGTTTGTTACGGCGATGGGTTCTGTTGCCTTTTTTGAGAATAATGTCGTGGAAATTGTCCGCGCGGGTTATCGCGCCATTCCCGCCGAAAGCGAGTATGGAATGCTGATAAAGGATGTCCTGGACTGCTACGAGAAAGACCCGAACAATTGGCGCGCCTGCTGGGAACTGCTGGAGAAGAAATGGGCGCCGGATGATATCTGCGGGGCGAACAATCCGTTTAATATCGACGCCAAACTGAACGGCGGCTATGTCGCCATCGGCCTTCTCTGGGGCAAAGGAGACTGGGACAAGACGCTCGAGATTGCTACACGATGCGGGCAGGATTCGGACTGCAACCCATCGAGCGCGGCGGCGATTCTTGGGATCATTTCCGGTTATTCGCAGATCCCGGCGAAATTTACCGCAGGGATCCCCGCCATTGCCGACAGGAACTTTTCGTACACGAATTACAATTTCCATACGCTCGCCGATACCTGCGCACAATACGCAAAGCAAGTGGTAACGAAATACCGTGGCAAGATTACAACCGAGAACGGGAACATTGTTCTACACGTTGCGGCACAAGATCCTACACCGCCGAAGAAGCTGGAGCAGTTTACCGATGCCATGGTAGAAGAATATAAACCGTTCTGGAGCAAGCATGATGCGGCGATACGCGCCGATCGGCTGAAGATGGCGGTAAAGGAATGGAACCCGGAATGGGAATTAGTCGATTGCGGACAGGAAATGAACCCCGGCCTTCGAAAGTTGTATATGGGGCGGGAGAAGGTCCTCGTAACGCATCCGTTGAATCGCGAGACACCTGCGGTATTGAAACGCACGGTAACGATTCCGAAAGATTCCCGTGCCAGGCTTCGCCTGGTTGTGACGCATCACATTGAAGCGCCCGAATCGGATTGGCAACTCCGGGTGATCGTGAACGGGGAACTCATCGGCACGGAGCGAATCGCCGGACAGAAAGAACAATCCCCCTGGAAGACTCTGGAATACGACCTGAAACCGTATGCGGGAAAGAAAGTTACAATCCGACTGGAGAACGCCGCGAACGATTGGAAATATGAGGCGGCGTATTGGGCGATGGCGGAAGTTCTTTTTTGATTACTCGATTACATGGGGTGTCGGTTCGTAGACAATCCGGTATTCCTTGCCGCCATGGGTCAGCGAAAGCCGCGCCGCTTCGGTAACGAGTTCATTGATGAAGCTGTTCGCGGGGGTTGCGATCAGACCCTTTCGGTCGATTTCGCCGATAACTTTCCTTCGGGTGTCCGGAGAACCGGCCGATCGAACCTGCTCGATCGCCGCAAGGATTGCCTCCACAGAATCGTACCCGTAGCCGACGGGTTTAAGGCCCGGACCCGGCCATGAGACATATTGGAAATAGTCGGGATTGATATAATTGTAATGGGTTCCGCCGGGGCCGGTATTTGTCGTGTACGAATGAACGACGCCGCGAAACTGGTCATTGTGGCCGATGAGCGCTCCGCCGTTCTTTCCTTCGCAGAACAGGTTGATTCCCTGGTCGTTCGGCCCTGCGCCTTCATCGGGATACCCCAGCCCGTTGATCAGGCTGAGCAGGCCGCCGTTCTCGAAAATAACGATACCCAGTGACCAGAGATACGCGGCATTTCCGTTCGGGAACGCGCCCTCTATCCCGCGCACGCTCACCGAGACCGGGCGCAAGCCGGTAATGAAATACACCTGATCGACATAATGACAACCCACGTATGTAAAGGGATCGGCATTCTCTTTGGTGAACCAATTCTGAAAATTGGAATAGCGATATAGCCAGGGTTCCACCATGCGGGCCTCGCCGATCTTGAATTCGCCGAATTTCCCGGCACGGTAGTCTTTTCGCGCGATCAGCGCCCGGCGGTCGAATCGCTTGTGATACTCTATTCCGACAAACAGCCCTTTCGATTTCGCGAGTTGCTCGATTTCAAATGCCTGTGCGCATTTCTGAACTAACGGTTTCACGCAAAGAACATGTTGATTGTCGGCTAATGCTGCCCGGATCATACGATCGTGCAGAGGATCGGGAACCGCAACGACAACAACCTGGTCCGGTGGAAGCGAAGCCAGGGCTTCCTTGTACAGGTCCGGGCAGGACCGGTCCGGGTCCTCTGTTTCATAATCAGGGATCGAATGGAAAGATTGTCCCGGGAAGGCTGCCTGAAGTGTCGGCGACTTTGCCAGTTCTTTCAGCGGGCGCGCGTTCAACGCGCATATCGATATCTTGGCGACCCGGCCGAGTCGCTGCAAATGATAAAGGGATGGAAGCAGTTGATCGTGGGTAATCATCCCTCCACCGATAATCAGAATGTCTACCGGATTTCCTTTATGTGTCATCGAGGTCGCATCTTTCCAGTACGATTCGTTGTTCCCAAACGGCGACTTGTGAACCGGTCTCCCATTCGAGAGCGCCGTTCCATGAAAATACCCCGCTTTCCCGGAACGTGAATAGGGATGCCGAGCGCGATTCTCCCTTCAATCATCCAGCCTTGAGTGCTTCCATATTGATCGGACCGTTCCCGGGCAACACTTCGGGAACGGCGGATGATCTCAGCGTCCTCATTCTCTCGCTTGAGCACGGAGGCATGTTCCAGATGAACTACGAGCCGACATTCTCACTTCCGGTATCGCTCTCTCAGCGACATTTGGCTTTGTTCTGTCTGTTTTCATTGATCCCGGTTTTACCGGTGGCGGCCTTGGCGGCATCCGGCGGCGGTACGCTGGAGATGTCGCTTCTCTGGATTGCGGAATCGAAGACCTATCTGGAAACCTCGGCGATGCTGGCCGATTTGAACGGTGACGGTCTCCAGGAGGGCATTCTCGCAGGACGAGAAGAGTTGATTGCAATTGACGGGGCCGGTAAAGAGCTGTGGCGTTGGCGGACGCCCGGCCGGTTTATCACATATCCCGCTGTATTGATGCGGGCCAACCAATCCCCGCTGATTTACGCGGCGGATAACACCGGGCGGCTGACCTGTGTAGACGGGACAGGCAAAGAAATCTGGCACGCGCAACTGAACGCACCCACGATTTCCTCCGCGGCGGTGGTCTGCGATCTGAACGGCGATGGCGTGTCCGAGGTTCTTCAGACGGATGAGAGGGGAACGGTCTGGTGCTTTAATTCATTGACGGGAACGCCGATTTGGCAGGCGCAGGTGAGTGGGATTCCGGTCTCACCTGCCGTAGGGGATTTGAATGCGGACGGGACTCCTGAGATTGTAGTCGCGACGGGAGCGGGGCTGATTTTTGCGTTGGATCGAAGCGGGGCGATTCTCTGGGAAAGAGAGATTGGCGGAACCTCTCCATCCTGGTCAACTTCCGCGCCGGTTATTTTCGGCGCATCGGACGGCTCTGCCAGAGTCGTTGCCGGATCCGGTTCCGGCCGGGTCTTCTGCCTCGACGGAGTTACCGGGAATGTCCTTTGGAAGAATCCCACATGCGGACCCATTGCCTCCACAATCTCGGTCGGCGATCCGGACCTCGACGGCCGCGCGGATATTTTTCTGATTACACAATTAGGCGTGATCTACCGTTACGACGAGCAAGGAACCCAACTCAGCCAAATCGATATGCAGGGGCGCAGTCTCGCCTCCGGTTCCATTCTCGACGTTAATTCGGACGGCCGCCCGGAATATGTGTTTTCTACTCAACAGGGACACCTGATGGTATTGGATAATTCCGGGGACGTTCTTTTCGACTACCAGTTCCCGAACCGCACAACTAATTCCACGCCCATTTTCGGCGATATGACTAAATCCTCCCCCGGCCTCGAAATGCTGATTTCCGGGGGCGAATCCGGGAAGATTTTTTGTTTCAAGACACCCGCGAAAACCGACACGCTTATTCAATGGGGCGGGTATCGCTGCACACCGGATATGAAAGCCTCCTGGCTCGGTCTCTCGCAGGCCGACTCCATCCGCATGGTTCCACAGGCCCTGGACCCGCACACATTATTAACCGGACAGGATATTTGTTTTTCAATTTACAATCCGGTATCGAACGGCAAGCCCCTGAAAGCATCCGCCGATATTTTTGCCCCGGATGGGTCACGCCGGACGGCTACTACGTTCATAGTGGGAAAGTATGGCGAATTGCGTATGCGTTTCATTCCGGTTGCCCCGGGGCTGCACCGAATTGCCTGGACCCTTGCCCGGGAAGAGGGAACTCCGATCTGTAACGGCACAAAGGAACTGACCCTGATCCCGTTTGCGAATGACCGCGCTGTGCTTGAACGGACCTTCGCCGCGATTACAGACACGCGCCGGTCGGTAGAACCACTCCTGCCGCTGTCGGCATCCGCCCTGGAACGAGAACTTGCGCTTATGAAACACGACCTGGATGCGGTGGAATCTCTCCAGACCCAATTCCCGAATGCCGATGCGGAAGCCAAATACATTACCTGTGAGAAGACATCCAACCTCATTGCAAAAGCGGCGCGAATAGATAATATTTCCCGGATCGTTTCTCAGTCCGCTTGCCCCGGCGCCACAACAAGCATTATTCCATTTGAAGGTCTTCTGTGGGAAAACCGTGCGGTAGACGAACAGATTCCCACAAACGCTACACGTTTCCTGCGAATCAGTCGAACCGCCGTCCCGACGGAGCATGAGGTATTTGCGCTCAATCTGTTTAATATCACGGATCGGGCGATTCAAACACGGATTCTTGTAGAGACATCCGATCCCGCGGTGACCGTAACACCACGCCACGCCATTTCCGTTCCCACATCGCTTGGGGCGATGTCCTGGGACCCGCTGCCGACACTCGATCAATCCGGGGTTATCTCCATTCCGCCCCTTTCGACCCGGCAAATCTGGCTGGATGTTGTTGCACCGACAACCTCTGGGAAATACCGCGTTACCGTCCGTTGCCTGGCCTTGAACGGCGCAGGAGTACTGGAAACGACTAATCCTGCGTCCGTGCCTCCACCGGAGGCTCAGACAGAAATCGACCTCGATGTTCTCGCGTTCGAGCCGGCCCCCCCTGGCGTCTTTCGTCTTTGCACGTGGGCATCGGCCAAAGAATCCGACTATGAGGACTTACTGTCGCATGGGAATAATGTTTTTGTTCTTCCGTTACCCCAACCCAAAGGCAAGCCGGGGGAACCTGAAGGGATTGACTCCACTCAACTGGATGCCGCCATCCGGGGAGTGAAAGGGCATGATGTAGTTTTTCTACTTCAAGGCATGCCGAACCTGGCCGGAAAGCCCGGAGAAACGCCGTATCAGCGTGAACTCGAAACTTATCTTAAGGGCCTGGTTGCGCATCTATCCCAAAACGGTATCGACAAACAGCATTTTGCCCTGTACCCATTTGACGAACCGGGCGGCTTCGGTTGGAACATCGTGAATCAATATGTCGACTTTGGTAAAGCCGTTCGGAAAGTAGATCCGGCGATCCAAATCTACATGGACGGCGGCGGGGAACTGCCGATGTTTGAAGCCATGGCCCCCGTCACCGATATCTGGTGCCCCGGAATCAATATGCTTCCGGAGCCGTCCCCGGAGATGAAATGCATTCGGGGTACGGGGAAAACGCTCTGGTCTTACAATTGCTCATACAGCTACGGCAGGCCCATCGGCGCGTATCTGAAGAATACGAACATTGTAGCCGAGTACCGCATCGCCGCCCTTTTCGCGTTCCGTTACGATGCGACCGGAATCGGCTACTGGTGTTACAATCACGGCGAGGACCCGTGGGGCCGTACCGAATTCGAGTACATGCTGATTTATCCGACAACCGACGGGCCTGTTACCAGCCGGCGCTGGGAGGCGGTTCGAGAAGGGATCGAGGATTACCGAATCCTGAACGCGCTCCGGAGCCATCTTCAGGGACGGGACACCGACAAGGAGATCCGAAGCAGGGTGGACCGTCTCCTAAAGGAAACCCTTGCGCAATGGATGGATCAGAGTTACCGGGAAATGAACCTGGGCCTTTCTCGCGATGCAATCGATCTCACCAACAGTGAAGAAAAGGTCCGGCAATTCCGTGAAGAGATGTTGACTTGTATTCGTCTTTTGAGCGAACCAGATACCAGGGCGAGATAAAGAAAGGAACCCCATGATGAATCGATATCGCCGTCTGTCTTCTCTACTTTTCATTGCAATGGCGCTTCCTCTAACCGCTTCGGCGCAGGACTCGCCGACGACACTCCAAACCCTGAGCGAGGAAGCCTACCAGGCGGTCATACAATTTTATCAGTACGATCCGGGCATTCCGCTGGAGGCACGGATGGTGGAACATCGCGAACGGGACGACTACGCGCGGGAAAAGATCGTGTTCCGAGGTGTGCGGGGATTTCGGGTCCCGGCCTTTCTTGAGTTACCGAAGACCGGTCAGGCCCCATTCCCCTGCGTATTGTTGCTGCACGGGTGGTCGGGGGCGAAATTAAATTGGTGGGAGGATGATAACTTTATCCACGGCGGGCTTGCGAGAAAAGCATTGCTGGAAGCGGGATATGCGGTATTTGCCCTGGATGCGCAGGCGCATGGGGAACGCGCCGCCGAAATCGACTACGCGCATGTGAACTACTCGGAAAAAGACGGTTGGAAGAACTACTTCACGTTGCCGGAAATCTATACCCAAACAACGGTGGACTATCGCCGCGGCCTGGATTACCTGGCCACCCGTCCGGAAATAGATATGAACCGGGTCGGAGTTCTCGGCTACAGTATGGGCGGTACACAGAGTTTTCTGCTCACATCGGCAGACTCACGGATCAAGGTCACCGTCGCCTGCGTTACACCGGCGATGACAGAGAAGTATTATCCCGTCGCGCCAAACAACTATCTTTCGGGTCTGGCGGGGCGGCCGTTTCTCATGCTGATGGGGCGCACGGATGATCTGTGCTCCGAGGACTTGGCGAAACAACTCTATGATCTCATCCCCAGCGAACAAAAAGATTTGAAATTTTTTGAGTCCGGCCACAAACTCCCGAAGGAATATATCCGGGACGCTGTAGCGTGGTTCAATAAGTACCTGTAGGCGAGAGTGTTCCGATGAAACGCGATTCGATCTGGAACCGGTCGTTTGAAGATCTCTCAGGGTGGTGCCGCCATGAAGGTTTGCCCGCATACCGCGCCCGGCAGATTTTCAATTGGCTTTATTCCCGAAGCGCCGCGCGGTGGGAGGACATGACGGATCTTCCGCAATCGTTTCGGCAACGGCTCGATGAATGTTTTAGTGTGGATCTTCCGCAAATCATTCATCGGCAGACCGATCCCGAAGACGGAACGGAAAAGCTACTGATTCAACTTACGGACGGAAAGCAGGTCGAAACGGTAATCATTCCTCGCGACGGGAAAGAAGAGGAGGGATTTACGGTGTGTGTGTCCACGCAGGTCGGATGCACCTTTGCCTGCCGATTTTGCGCCACAGGACGGATGGGGCTGGTGCGGGATCTCCAGGCGGGTGAGATTGTGGCCCAGGTTCTTTTAGCGCAGCGGCTGGGGAAGGCTGTGAAACGGGTCGTGTTGATGGGTATGGGGGAGCCGCTGCATAACTATGAAAATGTATCGGCCGCCATCAATATCCTTTCTGGAAAAGAAGGTCTGGGCTGGTCACCAAGAAGAATTACGTGTTCTACGGTCGGCCTTGTCCCCGAAATCTATCGCCTCGCTCAGGATGCCCCTGGAGTTAAACTGGCCGTCTCCCTTCACGGCACAACCGATCAGAAACGGTCGGAAATCGCTCCGATCGCGCAGGTGTACACGCTGGATCGGCTATTCGAAGCGCTGCGTTACTATCATGAGCGAGACAAACGGCGGATTAGTTTTGAATATCTATTGATCCGGGGAGTGAACGACGGGATACGTGACGCCAACCGGCTGCTAGAGTTACTTCGTGGTCTGGTCTGTCATGTTAATCTGATCCCGAATAATCGGATTCCGAAATCGGAGTATACCCGGCCGTCGGGGCAGGTCGTTACTCGATTTGTGGAGATATTACAAAAGGGGGGCATTGCGGTAACCGTCCGGGCCAGTAAAGGACGCGGCATTTCGGGAGCCTGCGGTCAGCTTGCCACCGAATCGCGAAGCAGAGAATCCATAGCGACTACGGACGTTTGACGGCGAACATGGCTACCGACGACCCGAACAGGAATTGTCTGACTTCCGAAACATTCAATCCCACAGCCGCGCAATCCTCTGCGATTTCCTCAGGCGATGCAAATGCCAGGGCGGATGAGGCCAGGTAGCGGTGCATCTCTGCCGACCCATGCACCAACCCGGCAAGCAGGGGGATGCCGCGCCGCAAATAAAAACGATGCAGCATCGCAACCAGGCGGCCGCGCGGTAGTCCGGTCTCCAGTATCGCCAGCCGCCCGCCCGGACGAAGGACTCGCGATATTTCGCCAAGGGCGTCGCCAACACCCGCAAGATTCCGCAGACCATAGCCGACCATTGCCGCATCAAAAACATGATCCGGGAACGGTAATCGAAGCGCATCGCCGCGTACCCAAACCGGCCTGTGCATCGAGACGCACCAGCCGGCTCGTGACTGCGCAACAGTAATCATTTCAGAAGCGAAATCCAGCCCCACAGTCACTCCGGCAATCGTCTCCGCCGCGGCAAGGTACGCCAGGTCCCCCGTACCGCAGCATAAGTCCAACACGCGATCGCCGGGCTGCAAGCGCAAACCGCACACCAAAGTCCGTTTCCAGCATCGATGCAGGCCGAAGGTCATCCAATCGTTAATACGGTCATAGTGAGCAGAAATCTCCGCGAATCCGGCGCGGACGAATTCCGGCTTTTTATCCGTGGGTGGAAGAGATTGCTCAAGCGCCATCGGTTATGGAGTCGGCGATTGTTGAGATATCGTTCTCGGTCAAGACCGTTTTTTCGGTGGGAATGGTAAAGGACCGAAGGTGTACCTTCGAGCGGGGTGGGATCATCGCGGCGATTTCACCGAGAAACGGCGGCTGCAAGACACCGGGAGTAACGTCCGGTTCGACTACCGCCAGCGCATCCAGGTCGGCTACTTGCTCGATTACATCCCGAATCGCCAGGGGGCGGTAACAGAGCGGACGAACAAACGCGCACTTGCCGCCGCGGCCGTCATAGCCGTTCTGTTCGATATCCGCCGGTGCGGGAATCAGCGAAATAATAGCGCGGTTTGCTTTGTCTACTTTCCCCGCTACCGGAAGGGAATCCTCTTTGGCCCGGTAGCCGCATTGTTTGTACAGATCCGGCAGCGCGGCAATGAGTTGGCGATAGCTGCCCGGAAGGCTGGGAGGTTCTTTTTTGCGTTCCATGCGGGCGAATGCTTCCTCGAAGGTCATTTTGGTTTTTCCGGCCCGCTCGCTCTCCAGGCCCTTAAGCGGGCTGCCGAGGTTGAGTTTCTCGTGTACCTGAAATGTTCGCGCGCCGCCGCCGTCCAGGCACGATTGCATCACCATCACGGGCAGGCGGATTTTTTTCTCCTCGTGGAGAAGATATCCCAGGCAGAGATGGTCGTACACCTCCTGGAATGTATGAGTCCAAAACTGAACCCAGCCGGTGTCCCGTAGAAACAGGGGCGAGACATTCGGCAGGGAGTATTTTCCGAGTTCATCCCGGAGGACGAGAATTACCACCGGCCGCATGTCCTTAGACATCTGGATGAACTGGTCGTACGCGGTGAACAGTTCCTGGTAGGCACAGAACAGCAGGGCGCGTTTTTTATCATCGGCTTTGTCCGTCGCATAGGAAAGGCCGTTACGCGTAGAATCGGCGTGTTTGAACTGAGTGACCGCGCCGCTTGCGACGGCCATCTCGAAATAGAGTTGTTTGACCGCCGGGGTGAACAGCACACGGTCCAGCCCCGCCTGCTTCGCAATCGCCGTAAGAAGATCCTGCATGGTGATGGCCTCCGATTTCGAATGATTCTACCACCGAGGAGTCTCGCGGGTAGTGCTGCAGGAAAACCCTTGGAGTGCGGGAGCGCCGCTCCCGCCTTGGGTCTGGACGGACATCCGAGAGTAACAAGGCGGGAGCGGCGCTCCCGCACTCCAAGGATGTCCGCTCTGGTAATCGGGACAGAAGACTCTATCGTGTTTCGACCAGGAGGCGGTATTTCGGTTCCGGGATGGTGATCCGTAGTTTTTGCAGGCTTTCCAGGTGCAGATCAAGAGCCTCGCACGCATGCGCAAACGCCTCAGGCAGCGTGGTTCCACTGGTGATGATCTCCGGAAAGTCAGGATAATCCACTGTGAAAACCGGTTCCGCAGGTTGGTAGCGAATGGTGAATACGTATCCTCGGTACTCGTGATTGGTTTGCATCATAGTTCCAAAATCTCCAGAAGTTTGCCGATATCCCTCGCTGAACAGGTCTTGCGTGATCCGTGAGGTCGAACAAGGGTCAAGACCTTGTTGTCCGCCCGATGGTAAGTTCGATGACTCCCACGGGCATTGAAGACGACAAAACCTTCACATCGAAGCAGAGCATTCACCTCCGCAAAACGGATATCCGCCGGTGTCCGGCGCATCTTCTCAATCAGTTTATCACGCCGACTCACGGACTTTCCTCCTTTGCGGTCATAGATATCCTATCATAGTACCGGGATCGGGCGAGAAGACAAAACCGGGGCTATCGCTTTCGTGATTCACTCACTCGGAAGGCGGGAGCGGCGCTCCCGCACTCCAAGGACGATTCTCCGAAAGATATTCCTGCCGTTTTCCGGTCAAAAAAGACAATTCACAGGTGACTCACACAATGTACCCACGGGATAACTTCAGCAAAATCAGTAAATTATATGCGATGTAACTTGAATCTATCCACAACCCAACATATAGTTGTTTAACCTCAAAAAAAACACGACCTATAGTGTTTTTTGTCTTGACGAGTTGATTCCCCTATTCTATACTTGAGACTCAGGATAGAAACATTTGCGGATGTTCTGACCGTTTGACGTACTGCGCATGGGTAGTGAGGCGATATGTATCTTCGAAAATTGACTCTCAGTGGTTTTAAGTCCTTCGCCGACAAGACCGAGGTGGAGTTCGATTCCGGTGTGACTGTCGTTGTCGGTCCCAACGGCTGCGGGAAATCCAACATTTCAGATGCCGTGCGGTGGGTGCTTGGGGAGCAGAATCCGAGAAAACTTCGCGGCACAAAGATGGCGGACCTGATTTTCAACGGGACCACCAACCGCTCCCCGCTCGGCCTTGCCCAGGTAACCCTCGTTTTCGATAACAGTGACCGGCTTCTGCCGGTCTCTTACGAAGAAGTGGCCATTACCCGCAAATTGTTCCGCGACGGCGAGAGCGAATACCTGCTCAACGGTACGCCCTGCCGTCTGAAAGACATCACGGACCTGTTTCTGGACAGCGGTATGCGGACCAGCACATACTCGCTGATTGAGCAGGGCCGTGTGGACATGATTATCAACGCCAAACCGACAGAGCGGCGTGAGATCATCGAGGAAGCGGCCGGGGTGTCCCGGTATCTTCATCGCCAGGCAGAGGCGCTTCGAAAACTCGAACGAACCGAGAATGACCTGGTTGTTGTCAACAATATTATCTCCGAACTGGATCGCCAGATGCGTTCCCTCAAGCGTCAGGCCACGCAGGCGGAACGGGTCCAGCAATACCGCCGCGAGTTGAAACTGATCGAATCGGTAGCCGAGCGACGACGCGGACGGAAACTGCTGACTGACCTGGATACGCTCACCGGGCAGATTGAGGAACTCACAGCAAAAATTCAACAATCCGAAGCGAGCATTGCAGATTTACGCGGTCGAAAAGCCGAACTGATGAAAGCCGCGCAGCAGTTCGACCACCGTACCCGCGAGTTTCGCGATACCTACCTCCAGCTGAACAACCGGTTGGAACAGACAGAGAAGCAGATCGAGGCGCTGCGCAACCGGATCACCGAGCATCGGCAGCTTGCCGAGCGGTTCCGCGCGGAGGTGCAGGCGGACCGGGAACGGATTGCCCAGGAGGAAGAGCGGATCAGGCTTGCAGATGAGAATCTGAAGACAATTTCGAAGGATCTGATCGGCATTCAAGAAGAGGTGACTTGGGCGGAAAAAGAGGCGGATCTGGCTCGTGAGGAATGCCGACGGATCGCTGCCGAGGGGGGACAGCGGAAAGTCCGGTTGAATGAAGTTCAGCGGACCATAACGGATTATCGTAATCTGTCGCGTGAATGGCAGCGAGATTACGAGTTTTACACATCCCGCCTGGAGAACCTGGCTGCGCAAGAGCGTCAGAGCGAATCTGATCTCCGCACTCACCTGGCCCGCCGGGGTGAACTGGAAGGATCGGCTGCCGACCTGAGCCGGCAGATTGCCGCCCTTGCCGAACGTCTGGAGCAGGTCAGCTCGCTTCTTCAGGAGACCTCGGAGAAGCGCGACCTGACCGGGAAGGCGCTCCACGAAACCGAGACAGCCTGGCAACAGAAGAATTCGCGGCTGGAATCTCTGGTTCGTTTGCAGAATAACCTGGAGGGATTCGCGCCGGGTGTCCGATTCCTGCTGCGTGAAGACAATAAACGTGTGGAGGGATTATCCCACACCATCGCGGAACGAATTGTTGTCGAGAAGGGATTTGAGCGGGCCATTGAAAGCGCGCTGGATAAGGCGCTGGAGGCAATTCTCACATCCGATCTCCGCACTGTGGAACGCGCAATCGAACGTCTTCGTGAAAAGCGAAAAGGTCGGGTCGCCTTCATGGCAAACGGGAACCCGAAGACTCTCATCGGAGAGGTTCCCGAACCGTTGCGCGGATTACGTCGCGCCCACACGCTGGTCCACGCAGATGGGGAGACCAGCGAGGTTGTCGAGTCCCTGCTTTCGAACACATTGATCGCGGAGAGCCTGGAAGAGGGATTGCGAATCTGGTCGAATTTACCGGCAGGCTGGCGGATCGTCACTCCGCAAGGCGAGCTGCTGGATGGGCGGGGAGTGATTATCGGCGGTTCGGTGGAAGAGACAAGCCTTCTTTCACGGATCAACGAAATTGAAGGATTGCGGGCCGAGACCGAACAACTGGCCCGGCGTCGGGAAGACCTGACCCGTCAGATTGCCGAACTGCGCGAATCCGTGAATCGAATCCGGGGCGAGCGGAACGAGATCAGTGAGCAAACACTGGCAACGGAGGCGAATCTTCGCCACACAAAGGAAGATCTTCGGCGCACCGATGAACTGATCGCACGCATTCAGAAGAGCCTGGCCGCCACGAAAGAAGAACAGACCCGCATTGAAAAGGCGATTCTGGAAGGCAAGGGAGCCGAGGAAGACCGGCAGCGCATCCTGGCCGAACTCAAAGAGCAGGAAAGCCTTCTGCTGGAAGAGATGGATTCCTGGGATACCCGGGTCGCCGAATCGGAAGAAGCACGGAATTGCATCCAGGACCGTCTGGCCGAACTCCGAATGAGAATTCTCGAACGACAGAAAGATCAGGAACGCTGGACCGAACAACGTGAAACCATCTCTCGACATGTCGCGGAGATGGTGCGAAGCATTGAAGAAAAAGAGGAATTCATTTCACTCCAGCAACTTCGCGAAAAGGATGCCGAGGGAGAAATCGGCACACTCGATGAACAAGTTCGGACTCTGCGGTCCGAACGCGACAGTCTCTGGACACAGATCCAGGAGAGTGATTCGGGAGCCGCCTCCGTGCGGGAACAGATTCATGCCCTGGAAACCGAGGAGAAGGCTTTTCTCGAAAGTATCCAAGCGACGGATGAGGAGCGCAACCAGCTGGAGCAGCAGCGGGTGCGCGGAACGGTGGAGAAAGAATACTGGGAGCGCCGGATGCGCGAAATGTTCGACGGCGAGATTCCGCAGGACCTTTCCGATGAGGACATGCGATCCGATGAGGAGATTGAGGAATTGCTTGCCACACTGCGCCGCCGCCTGGAGCGCATCGGTGTGGTCAACGAATTGGCTATCGAGGAATACCAGGAGGTTCGGGAAAGGTATGAATTTCTCACGGCTCAGCGGGATGACCTTGAGAAGGCGCGGAATACCCTTGTACAGACAACTCGCGAACTTCACAGCACAGCCGTAGAGAAATTCCTGACCACGCTGGAACAGGTCCGTGTGAATTTCCACAACATGTTTCGAAAGATGTTCGGAGGGGGCCGCGCGGAGTTGCGGCTGCTGGAAGGCGACCCCATTGATGCCGGAATCGAGATCGAGATTCAACCGCCCGGCAAGAAACTTCAGTCCATCAGCCTTCTTTCCGGTGGGGAGAAAACGCTGGTGGCCATTGCCCTTCTGTTTGCCATTTATCAGATTAAGCCCAGCCCGTTCTGTTTTCTCGACGAGATTGATGCGGCGCTGGACGATGCGAATGTCGGGAGATTCACTTCCATGCTGGAGTCATTTACGGATCAATCGCAGTTCATCATTGTGACACACAATAAGCGCACCATGTCCATTGCGAATACCATTTATGGTGTCACCATGGCGGAGGAAGGCGTTTCATCGCTGATCTCGATGCGTTTCGACAGGGAAAAGCCCGAAGGGACATACGACATCGAAAGCGCCGGGGAGCAGCCGGAGTTTGAGGAGCAAACCTCCTCCGGGCAGACCTCGGTTGAACGGGAGCGATCTATCCTGGAACCGGAGATATTGGATTCTACGCTGCCTCCGAAATCCGAAGAGGAGCCTCGATCCGAAACGGTAGAAAAGTTAGAACAAACCAATGTAGCCGGTGAATGGCTGGAGCAATCACCGGAGCATTCAATGGATCTCAAGGAGGTTTGAAATTCGCGGTCGGGGTATTCGCCCGGGCCGATGAGCCGGATATCAAAAGATCAGAGGTGGCCGCCTGGCGGCCACTCGCTCTGAGTCGCCTCCCGCTTGCAGTACTGTGCCGGTCTAACCTCTAGACCGGCTATTTTTTTGCGGACACGACGGGGGGCGTACGGTGAGCCTGGCCGATCAAACGGCAAAGCGGGACGGGAACAGCGGTTGTGATTGACCGGCGAGGTGTGAAAAACGTATCGTTTGAACGGAAAAGAAATCCCGCCGAGGGTATTTGGGGGGGAAGGCTACTACCCCAAAGTGAGGGTAGTAGTAAGGGTAGTATGCGGAAGCGCTTCTGCACAAAAGGCCAATGAGAACCCCAGCGTCCCTCGGAAATGTAAGATACCAAGGCAGAATGCGGCGGGCGAACGTGTGGATGAACAGGGTCACGTCGCAGCAAATTGTTTCTTGAATTTATTAACGCATGACGTTATGATCGTATCGTGATAAAATCCTTTCGGTGCAGCGAAACGGAGAAGCTGTTTCGACAGGAGTACTCTCGAAAACTTCCTCGTGATATTCAGCGAGTAGCCATGTGCAAGCTGTGGATGATTGATGCCGCACCGGATTTCAATGCACTTCGCGCTCCACCTGGGAACCGTCTGGAAACGCTGAGCGGGAATCGGCCGGGAGAATATAGCATTTGGATCAATGACCGATGACGTATATGTTTCCGTTGGTGTGACGGGAATGCTTACGATGTCGAAATCGTGGACTACCACCAGGAGACCGACTATGAAAAAGAAGAAAATATCCTCCATTCACCCGGGCGAGGTCCTCCTGGAAGAATTTCTGAAGCCTATGAACATTTCTCAATACCGATTAGCGAAGGACATCTGTGTTTCTCCTCGGCGGATGAACGAAATTGTACACGGGGAGCGGGGTATCACGGCAGACACCGCCTTGCGTCTGGGGCGTTATTTTAGTCTCTCCCCCCAGTTCTGGCTGAATCTTCAGACACACTTCGACCTTGCGCGAGAAGAGGAACGGATCGGAGACAGGTTGAATCAAGAGGTTCGGGGTTTCACGCCTCTATGACAACAACCGACCTATTGGGTCCCGGCGCCCCGTCATCTTGCCGGGGGGTTGTCTGATAACATTTTTCCGCCCTTCTCCCCTATCACGCTGTCTCATGCCGGAATCCAGGGCTACACTCCAAGGTCCGAGTCTCAGCCGGGGAAGGGACTGCCCGGTTGCAGCAAGAATACCTCGATCCGGTCGATCCATACCGTTGTCTGCGCCGCGCCACCTGCAACCTGGATGAATGGACTGACCAGTTCTCCCGAATCGGGTTTGAACAGGACCAGGATATCACGCTCCTGATTAACATAAGCCGTTGTGGTGATGAAGTTGCTGTAGCCGAGTGAGAAATCCATATCCTGCCCGGTGAACAGATCGCCTTTCAAGGCTCCGATGAATACTTGTGCAGACGGTCCGCTACTGCGTATTTTTGCGCGCACCAGGGCATGATGACCATTTGTTGAAACCGCCGTCTGAGTGAGGAGGAACGTCACCTCGCCCGGATCCACGGTGATTGCCAATCCCCGGTTGTCTTGCGAAGAGGTGAATTGACCGGCGGTAAAACTCACAACGGCGGTACTTCCCGGAGTTGCGCTACTGAATCCGCCCGGTATTTCTGCCCATCCGTTCTCTGCCAGGGTGGGAAGATGAAACTCCGAAACCGCGATGGGCTGCGGCCCGCTGCCCGGTGTGGACGTAGCGGTTAGGGATGGCGGTCGTGTCGGAGTGAAGGTCGGGGTTGGTGTTACGGTTGGTGTTACGGTTGGTGTTGCGGTCGGAGTTCGGGTTGGTGTTCGGGTCGGTGTGGAGGTGGGTAAAGCGACATTTCCGACTGCAAAGGTCAGACTTTTTGTGTCATTACTTGGATTTTCATCGCCGGAGATTGAGAGGCGCCATTCGACCGTGTGGAAGCCGGGCGTACTGGCGCTCCATCTCCCGCCGGTTTTCCAGGTCCACCAGGTATTCAGCTCAATCGGCCCGTTGTTGTATGACCGGCTGTACAGGTTTCCATCGACATAGCATTCCCAGCTGTAATCCGGAATCACCTCATAGCCGACATTCTTGATGACCCCCTTGAACCGGATTCCCTGGCCCGGCGCGGGATTGGTTACAACAAGGCTGTCGTTTGCGGCATCCAGCAGGGACACCTCGGTTACCGCGCCATCGAAATTATATTTCACGGCAATCGGGGTTGGATTGGTGTTGCGGGGGGGCAAGGTCGGTTTCGGTGTCGGTGTGAAAGTCGGGAGACTGGACGGTTGGCCATCGGTGAATTCCACGTTCAATACATAGTCTTTGGAAACCTGGAATCCGTCGGTGGTCGAATGCACGATCCCAATCCAATGCCAGCCTGTTTCCGTGGGTGTGAACGTGATGGAAGGGAACTCCGAAACATCGCTCTCCCTGTACTGTCCTGACGAATCGTACAGTTGGATCATTACATCTCCATTGTAGTACACTCCTGTATTGCTGATCGACCAGAAGTTTCCGTAAAAGATGGAGCCGATGGACACCCGGACCTCAATCTGTCGGCCCAGATCGGACTTCGCCACATAGAAGGCATACCAATCTTCGGTATCCTGATAGTCCTCTTCACGGTACGTGGTGTAGGAGGAAAGCGCTCCCAGGACCGGTTTGCCGATTTCCATAATGAACGGTTCGTTAATGGAATCGTTCAGTTCCGCTTCCTGTGTGAGGATTTCCTGCGCAAGGGGAGATTTTTCCCTGTATTCCCGGATGGCCGTATCGAGCAGCTGTTGTGCCCCGTTGAGATTGAACACGCCATAATAGTGGGCCAGGTAGGCTTTCACATTGGGCGGCAGGTCTCCGTACACATGGTTGGAAGGAGCATCGTAGGTCATAAACGTATTGTTCAGTCCTCTGCTCCAGCCGGAGCTGAATTGTCCTTCCCCGTTGACTGTCCAGGCAATGGCGTCCGGTGGCGGGTTCCCGACTTCCGGCCAGGCCAGCCAGTCCACAAGGTAACTGTCCGTGGCCCCCTCTTCGTTGTTTGTCAGCGCATCGAACGGATGCATCAGACCGACCAGGTGGCCCACCTCATGCAGCACGGTCTTGCTGAACGGAGAACCGTATAGAGTCTGCTCACCTCGCTGAAAGGCGAACACATCGATCGGAAAAACACAGACAAAAGGATTCCCCGGCGGATATCGGTAAGCCGCAAGAGGCGCACCGTTTTCCAGCAGACCCAAAGAAGGCACGAAACGGTCATACGAGCTGCGAAAGTGCAGGATCGCATCATCCACACCGAATGCGCCGAAATAGGTCCCCATCCCGACATATCCCTGCACATCCTCCGAATCGGTCGCCAGCGCTGTGATGTGTTGGCTGCCGTCGCTGACCTCTTTAAACTCAAGACCCACATAGGCCAGGGAGCGGTTGTAGATTTCCATACATTTACGGAGTTCGTTCTTTAATGCCTCAATTTCAGCCTGAGAATATCCGCTATCTGTAGCGAAGCGCCGGAAGTCGATGGCGTATCGGCATTCCCGAAGCCCGTCGCCATCGGAGTCTGTCCGATTAGAGAGAATGTGATAATACCTGCTGGGCCACTGATAGGCATCCATGGGGCGGTGCATTGTGGCCTCGTTGGTCGCGGCAACAGGAGCGGTTATCGCCGCCTGCGGACTGCCGCCGAGCAGGTTTTTCTTTTCTCGGAGGTAGTCCGCCACGCTGCCTTTGTAGCTGTCGGCGTGAATCACGAGGCCGGGATGGGCAGAGACCGGAACACACAGACTTAAAGCGGCAAACACCGAGAGGACAACAAAACCGCACAGCCGGACAGTATGACCTTCCTTTTTTTTCAGTCGGATTGAACCTGTCATGAACGTATCCTTTCTTTGGGGGCCTTCCGGTCCGATCATCGCGGGCATTATAGAATCCTGTACTCAAACTTGCCATTATTATTCCACAGACCGGTAGTGTATTGGGCCTGTAAGGGTATAGAATTGCAGGCAAGACAGTCTATGAGACGGAGGACACGCAATGAAAGTTTTTGGAGAGAGCTATCAGGCCGGTCAAATCCGCCGACTGATCGGACGGACACGGCAGATCGGTGGGATTCGACAGGGACGATTCGAGGGCGGGCCGGAAGATCGCGCGCGGTTCTTGCAGTTCGAGACCGGCACGGGATTCCTGTTCACCGTGCTGCCGGACCGTGGAATGGATATTGCCTCGGCGAAATACGGCGGGGCCTCGTTATCCTGGGACTCGCCGTGCGGGGAAGTGCATCCTTCATTTTACGAACCGCAAGGATTGGGCTGGCTGCGCACTTTTTTCGGTGGATTAGTGTGTACATGCGGGCTGACCTGGATGGGGTCGCCTTGCGTGGATGAGGGGATCGAGCTGGGGCTGCACGGCCGGTATTCGCATTTGCCGTGCCGGAATCTCAAAGTGGGTGAGGAATGGAATGGGAACGAATGCATTCTCTGGGCGGAAGGCGAAATGAGGGAAACGGTCGTTTTTGGCGTGAATGTCCTGCTGCGGCGCAGAATATCCACCGCGTTGGGATCGAACACCCTGACCATCGAAGATACGGTGACTAATGAGGGATTCGAGTCCACTCCCCACATGCTGCTGTATCATATCAATCTGGGATTTCCAGTGGTGTCGCCGAACAGCTGCCTGCTCTCACCGGCGAAACAAGTGCAGCCGAGGGACGAAGAGGCTGCCGACGGTTTCGAGCGATATAACCGGTTTGACGATCCGCAGAGCGGGTACAAGGAAAAGGTATATTTCCACGAAATGCCCTCGGACCGAAAAGGGATGGTTACCGTCGCGGTTGTGAATAAAGGATTTCAAAATCGGCGTGGATTGGGGGTCATGGTTCGATATCGGCAGAAGGAATTGCCTCGGTTCATCCAGTGGAAAAACATGGGGACCACGACTTATGTATGTGGTCTGGAACCGGCGAACGCACTGGTGATGGGCCGCGCTCATGAGAGAAAGCATGGCAAGTTGCAGACACTTGCCGCGGGAGAAACCCGGCAATACCTGGTGGAGATTGGGGTGTTGCCGGATAAAGCGGCCATCGCAGAGATTGAACGTGCTATCGGGGGGTAGAGGTCACAGGCTGGAAGCCTGTGCCACCCAATTCTCTCTCTCGCTGGGAGAGGGGTGGGGGGAAGGAGATCCCGGGTGGCGCCGGCATCTTGCCGGTGATTCCACCACAGAAATCATCCTGCGGCGGAAATGAAAGGGAACTCCGACAGAGAAGCCTGTTTTTCTTTCAGGGTCTCCAGACGCTGATGGAACTTGTCCAGGTAAGGACTCTTGCGCGGCTGTGAGGACAGGATCCGTATGGCTTCCTCGCACGCCTCCCGCGCCTGGTCGAAATGCCGGCTTTGCTCCAGGGATTCGCAGAGAAAATCATATCCCTCCCCCACTTTGCCGGGGAATATGATGTCGAAGAAATACACCGTGCTGGGGCGGTCCAGTACCCTGTCGAAAAAGTCCTGGGAGAAATAGATCGTGCGGATAACCACTTCGTTGGTGCGATAGAGGGGAAGGATTCTTTCGAAAAGGGGGATCAGGCGATCCATCAATTTTCGAGCGCGGCGGATTTGCACGGGCAAATCGCGACGAGCCGCGGCCAAAACCTGACGATCCAGTTGGCGCAGTCCGCGCAAGTGATTGCTGTCGTTGATCTCATCCTCGGAGGCATAGAACTCCAGCAGGCGGGCATTCCCGCGAGCTTTGTCCAGTTCATGCCATAATTCGCCCAGAAACTTGTCGAACAGCCGCTGGTGTTTGCAGCTGATATCGCCACGCTCTGTTACACGGTACAGAATGTGAGAGAGGTCTTTCAAAACACGCAGGTGTTTTTCCAGGATTCGATCGATATAACTGTGCGATGGAACCTGAGTTCGTTCCGAAATTTCGAAAAGGCTCTCTAAGACTCTTCTCAGTTGATAAATTCCTTTGATGAACCGGACGCGAAGGTTATTGCGCCAATTCAGCTGGGGATCGTGCTCGTACACAGGTTTCTTCCTACCGGCCCGCCAGGGCGAATTGCTCCCGAACGGCATTCCAAACCCGGTCCGCTGAGAGGGACTGCATACAATCCGGCTTCCGGTCGCAGTCGGGCAAATAACACCCCAAGCAGTCCACAGCCCCCTGCAAAATGGTTCCTTGACCGTACAACTCCAGCTCTGCCGAGGAAGTCGGCCCAACAGGGACAACTACACGCTTACCTAATCCCAGGGCAAAATGCAAGCCGAGGGTGTCTCCGGTGACCACGACATCGCACAGATTCATAATGGCCGCAAATTCGGCGAGTGAGTTGTCTCCGCCGGTGTCGATCACAGGTGTTGTGATGTGTTTCAGGAGATATTCCGCACGGTCCATATCCTCCGGGCCGTACAGCAGAAACACAGTTGCGTCGAGTTCCAAGTGTGCCCGTTCCGCGATTGACTGAAATCCTTCCACGGTCCACGCTTTCTTTTTCCACCGTCCTCCTGAACCGATATTCAATCCAAGAACAGGTTTGGTGAAATCAACTTTCCACTCTTCTTTTGCGTGCCGATTTACCTTTTCCGTACATTCCGGTGGAATGGGAACCTGGATTTTTCCGACGGGACCATCAAGATGGAGAATCTCCAGCATGAGGTCCTGGTAAGTTTTCGTGTTGGCCCGCTTGAGATCATCCCACAGGCTCATCTGCACATAGGGAATCCCGGCTGGATCGAACGATCTGACCGCTCCCTCCGGGGTGCGACCGAACCCGCGTTTCTCCTTTGCCTGAACCAGCTCCGAAACAGCCGTGCTTTCCGGGTCCAGGTCCAGACCGCAGACCAGATCGAATCCCTCCACGGCCAAAATTGCGAGGGTTCCGGGAGTAAGGGCCAGCACGCGGTCAATCGGCTCGATATTCTCCAGCAGGGGAACGGCGGAAGGCGCCGTGATCCAGGTGATATGCGCATCCGATTCGGCACGACGGAGCGGTTCCAGCAAAGCCGTTGTCCGCAGCACATCACCGGCGGCGCCCAGTTTTACGATCAGAATGCGCCGGGAGATTTTCGCTTCATAAGGGCAGTTTGCGCAGACAACCCCCTCGCGTTTATGCGGGCGGCAGGGGCGATCCCCGATATACCAGCGGCAGTCCGTATGCATGATTCGGTCTTTCATGCGGACGATTGTGGCGCAACAGGGCCGCGTTGTCGATGGTCAGGCGGAGTGGACGATGTAAACAGACAGAAATCGCAGGCAGGCCGGCGGTGATCCACAAAAACACCCGGGATGTTGTATTTCTCCGTAAGAAATATCGCGCGCTTCGCGGTTTGTGCGGATTTGAGTATTCCCGCCAAAATTCAACAAGGGTTTCCGGGTCCCATGGCCTCTCTTTGCTGGAGAGAGGAATGGTGAGAGTTTTTAAATCCTGGGAAAGATACTTTTTGCGTACATGGAAACGACCTTTATGCCGGAAAAGCAGGCGATTCGCGATCGGATTCGTGAACAAAGGCGGAATCTGGCTCCGTCTGTGCTTGCCTATAAGAGCCGGTGTATCACTCGGCAGGCGCTCGAACTGATCCGCCGGACAGGCGCCCAGAACATCGCGGCCTTTGCAAGCCTCCCAGGGGAACCGGACACGACGGAACTGATCCATGAAATCCTTCAGATGAATTGCACCCTCTGCCTTGCACGCGTGGAGGGCAAGAATCTCACGTTCTACACGGTTTCCGATCCCGAAAAGCAACTTCGGGCGGTCCCGCCATACAACATCAGGGAACCCATTCCAGATCGTTGCCAAGTCGCGAATCTTCAGTCCATGGATTTAATTTTCACTCCTGGTCTGGCGTTCGATATCGAGGGGAACCGGCTGGGACAAGGGGCAGGATTTTATGATCGGTTCTTCTTGTCATTTCCCGCGCCCCTTCCGATGCGGGTCGGGCTGGGCTTTGAATTTCAGATGCACCGCACGATCCCGCATCGGGAATCCGATGTGGCGATTGATGGGGTCATCACGGAGGAGCGGTTCTTTCGTCCCCGTCATAGCGCCATCATCACCCATTCGCCCGACGAGACGCGTCGACTGGGAGAGCAGCTGGCAAATCGGCTGGCTCCGAATACCATCCTGGGATTACGGGGACCGCTGGGCTGCGGAAAGACTGTTCTTGTCCAGGGATTGGCAAGAGGATTCGGCGTTGCGGAAAACATCGTGAGTCAGACTTTCACCCTGGCGAAGGAATATCGAACCTCAAAAGGCGCGCTTTGGCATGTGGACCTATACCGTTTGACCAACGAATCGGAGATTGACATGGGATTCTGGTCGGAGATTCTCGAAGGGCCGGGAGTCAAAGCGATTGAGTGGAGCGAACGGTTGGGAGATCGTCTGCCGCTGGATGCCATCATTGCAGAAGCCGCCGTTACAGGCGAGAATCGCCGTACATGGTCATTGGCGACTTTCCTGAACAGCCAGCGGGATCTGCACGATTTTTTGCGTGGTTTCGGACACATCGAAAGTTGAAGGAGACATGGGGTGCTCGTTCTGGGTGTTGACACGTCAACGAAATTTGTTGCCGCCGGATTGTGGGGTGATGAGGGATTCCTTGGAGAGATCTGCGGGGCCGGGCATCTTCTCAACAGCGAACGTCTTCTTCCACTGATAATGACTTTGTTGGAATCATCGGGGCGGCACTTGGAAGATCTGACCGGGATTGGCGCAGTGGTCGGGCCGGGCGCATTTACCGGCCTGCGAGTCGGGATCGGGACAGTGCAGGGATTGGCCGAAAGCAGGCGCCTGCCGGTGGTGGGGTTGTGTTCCCTGGAGGTTCTGGCGTTCGGGTGCGGCGCTGCAGGACAGACGGTTTGCCCGTTGATTTATGCGCGAAAGGGGTATGTTTATGCGGCGTTGTATGAAGCAAACGCGCAGGGATTACGGGAGTTGCAGTCTCCCGCAACGTGTCAGCCGGAAGAAATCGTTCCCTGGATCACAAAGCCGGTCTTGTTTGTCGGAAGCGGTTTTGGGGGGCATCGGGAGTTCTATCGCGAGGTCCTCAAGGAGAGAGTTCTGGAACCGCCTGAATCTGTTTTGCATCCTTCCCTGGGTCGAAGCGCCGCCTATCTCGCTTATCGGGCGCTGTTGGAGGGAAAAGGGCACGATCCCGCTCTTCTTCTACCGGAATATCTTGGTGCATCCACAGCGGAGATCAACTGGAAGAAACGGCACAGGGAACCGACTTCTTGACTACTCAAGATCGTCATGATGAATTCGCTCCAGAAGGCGAGGTCCCCGACATTCTTCATCGAGGGGTTGGATTTCAATGTGGTCGTCTTGCAGAACGAATTCGCAAGTGGAAACCGGTTCATCGACCCGGTAAATAAATCGGCCCATTCGAATTTCGGTTCCCGGCCATACGGTCCCGACACACCGCACCGCATGGCCTGTGCGGATCAAGCCACGGATCTTGGTCTCCAGTTCCACCACCTGGCGACGAATGAGTTCCGCCTGCCCGCGCATTCCCCATTCTGTCCGAACAGCCGTCATCAGCATCATCTCCTTGTCGGGAGGAAGAGAGCCTTGATTGGCTTTCAGTTCTTTCAAGGTAAGCGAAAGGGACCGGGCTTTTCGGAGTTGGCTGTCTTTGTCACTGAGATCAACCTTTAATTCTGCGAGATATTCGTTGAGACGATTCAGTTCCTCGCCCACAATGAGGATGGTGCCCACCTCGTTTTTCGAGCCGATTTCGTCCGCCCAGATTTCATGTTCCGCACGGGTTGTTCCTCCAAGAATCCGACCGTTTTCACCAAAGAGGTGGATGGACTGACCGGCTGCCAAATCCGATTGAACAGCGGCTCCTGCCAGGAAAATTGTATGACCGGCCTGGATTTCACTGTAATGAACAGATCGAGCGAGAACACACCCCCTTGCTTCGATTCTTCCACGTTTGGCTCCCTCCATGCTTCCTCCGATAACTACACATCCATCGGAAAAAATTGAGGCGGCCTCCACAGATTCGCCGACAATCACATCGCCTTTTGCTCGGATGACCGTATCGGAGCGTACTGTCCCCAGGATGGCCACGGTTCCGTCCGCAACGAAATCGTTTCCATTTGGAACAACATCGCCGTTGTGCAATTTGACTCCTACAACCCGATAGACATCGCCATCATAGGAAACCACTCCATCCCGCTCGGCGAGCAGTTCCCGTTTGTCTTGGGAAAGCATGGTTCCTGCTCCGGGAAACAACTCTTCCTGGCAGGGAGATTTCCAGGGGATAGGTTTTCCCAGGACATCCTTTCCGTCTTCGCCATCGGTTCCGAGGATTTCGCGGGCGATAGGGTTATCTCGTGTGATAGTGAGAGCGCGAACAAATTCATGCACAAACCGGCTGGAATCCCGGCATTTCAGCAGGGACTTATAGATATCCTGATAGACATAGAGATGCTTGATTTTTCTCGGCTTACCTTCGATGATCGGGGTTCCTTGGGCGATGACGACTGCTTCATCGAAGCGGTTGTCCCGAAAGATCGCGTGAACGGCCGTTGGGAGGATTCCATGTGTGATACCGTGACGATTGAGAAACTGAAGCAGACGTTCCACATTCCAGCGGTCGGCGAATTTGTGCCGGATCCATACCGTGGCTGAGAGGGCGTCTTTTGAGACGCTGAGTGTAATTCCACCTTCTTTCAGTGAGCCACCGGCCTCCAGCGTGGACTGTTCGGTCATGCAGACAGAGCCTCCTGTAATCCGCGATTCTTCTTGGAATGAATGCGATTTTCACTTATAGGGTCAAATAAATAAAGTGTCCATTGAAGGGTCCCGCATCTTGAAAAACCGAATTGTCTTCTGTATCGTTGTACAAATGTGAGTTCGCGCAAAATTCCGGGTGAATCACAGCGCATGGTGCGCAAAAACACCCGTGACTTGCATGGAGGAAAAGATGCGGACAATTCGGTGGCTTCTCATTCTGGCATGTTCTCTTTGCCTGGTGGCGGGTTGCGCCACATGGAAGAAAAAGCAGGCTTCTGTGGTGGACGACAAGGCGATTTGCACTGAGATCGAACAGCGGCTCCTTGCCGAAACGGGTCCAGCTGGCCCGTTTTCTCTCGACGTTGATTCGTATCGGGGGACGGTAACTCTGGATGGTGTGGCCGGTTCTGAGGACCAGAAGGCCGCTATCTTGAACGTCGTAAAGGGTGTCGAAGGGGTTGTGGAAGTCCACGACTATATCGAGATGTCCACAACACCCTGAGGAATTCCACCGCGCGACTTTCATGCTGACGATTGTCGGGAGAGCGCCGACTTCTGATCGCCGAGCGGGCCTGAGTCATTCTCTCGAGCCGTGCCATGAATGTCGATTCAATTGTTGATTGGATCAACGAGACTCTCCCGGAGATCCTGAAGTTATTTTTTTTGATTGCGATCCTGGCGGGCATTTTCGTCGGGACGTTTTTGTTTATCCGGTGGCTGCGCAGGCAGGATGGGCGGGAGAGAATGACTCCGGCACAGCGGAAAGCGGAAGCGGATGCAGTCCAGAAACTTCTGCGCGCCCAACATCTGCTGATGGAAAGCGACCAGAATGTTGCGGAGGCGCAGAAACTGCGCGATCAGGTTGTTATAGAAGACCTGCCCAAATACAAAATTCGTATTCTGGGCAAGGATCCCAAAAGCCTTCTTACGGATATCGACAACCGCATTCGGGGGGCCAAAATCCGCCTGAGCCGAGCCGTTGCGAAAGAGTCCGATCAAATGGCCGATTCTGAGGACGAGGACCTGTTATGAGCAAAGCAGCGGACCGGCTGGACAAAGAAGAATGTCACGTTTTCACCAGCCCCAGTACCTTCTGAACCAGATCCTCAATTCCCTTTGCCACATCCTTGATTGACGGGCCGAGCATATAGGCGGGCGTGGTTACAAGATTCCTTTGCGAATCCACGACAGCCTTATCCACCGGGCATTCCCGGTGAACAGCGCCCATGGATTCCAGGGCGTTGGCTGTTTGCCGGTCGGTCCCGATGGTGATAGTGGGGTTCTTTGCGCCCAGGACCGCCGCGAGAACGGCCGGAGCGATACAGATTGCACCGATGGGTTTGTGGACCTCCGCCATTTCGGAGACCAGTCGGCGAACCTCCGGCTGGACGCGGCATCCGGGGCCATCCACCGCAAATGTGCAGAGATTCTTTGCCGCGCCGAATCCGCCGGGGATAATCAGCGCATCCAGATCCCCGACTTTCACTTTGGCAACATCCAGGATGTTCCCACGCGCGATCCGCGCAGATTCCACCAGGACATTTCGGGATTGTCCTTTCATCTCCTCATTTGTGAAATGATTGACCACGTGCATTTGATCCATGTTGGGAGCCATGCAGACAATCTCGGCCCCGGCCCGGTCCAGGGCCAGGAGTGTCAATACGGCCTCATGTATCTCCGACCCGTCAAAAACGCCGCATCCGGATAGTAGTACGCCAACTCGAACCATGGTTATCCTCCTGCTCTGTTGTCTTTTGTTCAACTTACTCATGTTCTTCGCCCCATTCCAGATGAGGGCCATCGGCAGGCAGGGACACCTGCTCTACTGAAGTGGTGGGACAGACCTCTGTACCCCCTATGCTTCCCCCCGAAGATCGGGGGGAATACAAGGGGGGTTGAGTTCAGGATAGGAGAGATTCCAGAGGTGTCGCAGCTGTTTTTCGTGTTAATCGCCGTCTGGCCTTGCTGAGCCGTCAACCCCCACCTGACCTTCCCCGATCTTCGGGGGAGGAATTGGGCCTGTCCTCCCGGCCTGGCTTTTCGCTATACTGAATGTTCAGATTATCCGGATATTGGACAAGGAGTCTCAGCGATGGCGCAAGTTTATCTCTCATACGGGACCGGCAAGGTTGGGGTGGAGGTGCCGGATGCCAATTTATTGCAGGTGGTTCACATGAAACCGGTCCCTCCTCTGGATGATCCTCGGTCGGCTGTGGAGCAGAGCTTGGGGAATCCCATCGGGTGTCCGCCGTTGGCGGAATTGGCGCATGGGCGAGAATCGGCGTGCATTGTCATCTCCGATATCACCCGGCCGGTTCCCAATGCAATGATTCTTCCGCCCATTTTACGCACGATCGAGCAGGCCGGCATCCCCAGGAAGAAAATCACCATTCTGATCGCGACCGGCATTCATCGCCCGAACCTGGGTGAGGAGCTGAAGACCCTGGTGGGACAGGAAATCGCCGCAAATTACCGGATTATCAATCATTATTCGGAGCGTTTTGAGGATCACGAATCCCTGGGGGAAGTGGACGGAATCCCGGTCTATATCAACAAGACTTACCTGGAGGCGGACCTGAAGATACTCACCGGGCTGGTGGAATTGCACCTGATGGCGGGGTATTCCGGGGGCCGGAAATCGATTCTGCCCGGGATTGCCTCGCTGGAAACCATGAAGCACATGCACGGATACCGGATGATCCAGGAGGAAGGCACGGCAAACGGGCATCTGGACGATAATCCGTTCCATCATGCGGCGGTGAAAGTGGCCCGCATGGCGGGAGTGGATTTCATCCTGAATGTCACACTGGATGAGTCCAGGAATGTGACCGGTGTGTTTGGAGGCGAGCTGGAGGCGGCTCATCGGAAAGCGGTGGAACTCGTGGCCGCTTCCGCCCTTGTGGAAGTGCCGGAGGCAGCGGATATCATCCTGACCTGTGGCGGGGGAGCGCCCCTGGATACGACGCTGTATCAGACACTGAAAGCCGTGGCCGGATGTCTCGGCGCGATCAAGGAAGGCGGCACGATGATTATTGCAGCCCGCAATGCGGACGGTCCGGGCAGCCCGGAGTTCACCGAATTGCTGCGCAGATTGAAGAGCTACCGGCACTATTACGAGCTGGTACGCGGTCCGGATTACATTCAGAAAGACCAGTGGATGATCCAGGAACTCTGCAACGGGCTTCACCGCTGTGAGATACTCTATTATACGGAGGGCCTTACCGCCGAGGATGTGCGGGATTTCCTGATGGAACCGATCCCGTCCCTGCAGGCCGGTCTGGAGATGGCCCTCAAGAAACACGGTCCGAACGCCAGGGTGCTGGCGATCCCCGAAGGGCCTTATGTGGTTCCCTATTTGAGAGAGCCGATCCGGAATCTCTATTCCTGGGATACAACGGTATGACTTGCGAAAGTCCACCCGACTATTGACTTTGCAGCGACCGGGGATAAATATATCTATGGAGAGGTTAGGGATAATTTTCAATTTCAGGACGGTTGTTATGAAACACAGGAAGACATCTTTGGGATTCACATTGATCGAACTTCTGATTGTGGTGGCGATTATCGGGATTCTGGCGGCGATTGCGGTTCCTAACTTTATGAACGCACGAATTCGTGCGAATATCGCCCGGGTCCGGGCGGATCAGAAAAGCATCTCCACGGCATTGGAACTGTACCACATGGACAACAATTGCTATCTGATCACTATGTCGGGCGCGTCCGAATTCTTTCATTTGACGACCCCGACGCCTTATTTGAGCTCCGTGCCGGTAGATGTATTTCTTCCATGGAAAGGCGCCCGGGGAACGGCCTCCCGGAACGGGGACGACCGGTTTGCAACGTTTGATTACACAGGTAATGACTGGTTTACCAAGGACGCGAAGATCCACCCTCATGCGTTTATCATGGAGAGCGTCGGACCGGATCAGATCCACATCCCGGAGCTTCACGGCGAGTGGGCGGCCTATAAGGCAAATCCCCCGGATTCGGTGTTCAACAAGTTCCTTTACAATCCGAGTAACGGTCTCAAGAGCTACGGGTCCATTGTCCGGGGCGGAGGACAGGGAAGAACGTTTGCCGAGGATTAACCGAAAGACTTCCTGGTGAGCGCTCCAGTCTCCTCCGCAGGAGACTGATGAGGATCTCGTGTTTGCCCGATTGATGGCATTCACCGAGTCGGTTCGGCGCTTCGTGCGAATCCCGGCGGAATAAGTCGGGCCGATGAATTGTTTACGGCTCCGTAAGCCGCTTTAGAAACTGAACGAGATCGGCCTGATCGATCCGGTTTCGTTCATCCTTAACAAGATTCTCTCTCTCGTTCAGTCCGGTTGCGGTTCTCCACCATCGTGTAGAGAAGTAATACAGATCCTGACGGTTTTTCCATCCGTCGCCGTTCAAATCGCCTTCGGGGATATGCACACCGGTTACGGTAATTGTGTATGGAACGAACGACTCTGTCGAATTGACTACGGCGATGAAATATCGCCCGGTTTGGAGGGGCGGGTTATCCGAGGGGGAATAGACGGCCTGTCCTGATTCCCTTGCAGACAGAATCAAATCGTAGTTGTTGAAATCGGCCGGAGCCTCCCGACGGAGATAGAGGGACAATGACTTTGTCGGATCGTTCTCCATTTGAATTCGAATATAATCATCTTTCCCGGATACGGTAAATAAAAACTGGTATGTTCCCATTGTCCAGTACCCCTTGAGACCCTTAATTGCGCCGGTTTCCGGATACCCGGAGGCCAGAATCTGTACCTTGCTTTCGAGCGAGGGGTCCGGATTGATGTTTGCCAGAATGTCGATATTCTTAAGAGTTTTCCCGGCTGTTACAACAACCGGAGTCGCATCCCGTCGCGGATCGATCTTCTCATCATACATTTCGGAGGTACCGCTGTAATACTCGGCGAAAGCGACCTGTGTAAACGACAAACCGGATGTGGTTTCCGAATACGGGCCGACTTGTGAACTGCCGTTGAATGCCGGATGGATCGGCTCGATCCAGATCAGGTACTGTCCGGGCGGCAACCCGGCCAGGCGATAACTTCCATTGCGCAGCTTCAGGTAATCCGAAACGCAGGTTGTCGCAACGGCCAGCGGATCGTCTACTTTCCGGGCCGCGACGTTCACACCCCGAAACGCTATCCCGTTCGAATAGAGTACCCGCCCCTGAATCTCGCCGTAGCGTGTCGAAAATGACGACTCCGGATAGGCCATGGATACCGACACCCGGTCGTCATTCGCAAGTAGGGGTCGCTCCGTCTCGTCATCGGTAGTTGTCGGAAACATGACGGGAATGTACTGATCGTCCGGTCCGTAGCCGTCATAGGCAAGATGACGGAACAGTTGACAGTGGTCCAGACCGATAAAATGCCCGATTTCATGCACAGCCGTATTGAGATACGCCTGTTCCGTATAACCGGTACCTCCAAGCAGCGTTCCGTTGAAAACCACCCAGGCACAGGCGATCAGGCCGTTCGAGGCGGCGGAAACCTTTGTCAATCCGAGTACGGATGTGGAGGCTCCCTGACCGAGAAGAAGATTCAGAATGCCACCATCATTGTCGAAAAGAATGGGATTCTGCCCGTTTGCCTGGGCCGTATTCAGCGCCGTTGAGACATTTTGAGCCGTGACATCAGAATTGAACATGCCGGATTGCTGAAAGCGGATCGAGGAGGTCTCGACGTTCTGCCAGGTTTGAAATGCGTTTGTGACAAGTTGTCGGGCCTGGGAGGCGGTCAGACTGCCGAGAGATCCCGGGTCGAACGTATAACGGACTGTGGTATTTCCCCAGTACATGGGTTTCCCGGCGGCGGCCAGCATTTGCCCTGCGCCCCAAGCCGGCGGGATCAATATCAACATAACCAGACAAACAGCAAGTATTCTCACCGAACTTTGAACCAGGGATGAATTGGAGGAATCAGACAAGACCGTTCCGTTTCCTCAATACGTTGAAACTCCACAGAGGCGATTTTTATTTCAGGGGGCGCTCCGCCGAAGAACAGGAATCCGGTGAACGCAGAAGCTTGACGATATTCGACGACCTTCTTGCCGCTGATGCGGGTGAAGGCATCGGCGAGTTGATCCACGACCTGCTGGGTGACGGGGTCCTGGGTCTGGTACGCGAGAATGGCGTACTTTCGTTCGTCCTGCCAGCGCACGGCGGTCTGCCAGGGGTCCATCCACATTACCGCAGGCCGCCCGATTGTTGCGCGGCCCATCGCGACCAGTTCACGGGCGACATACAGGGCGTACGGCGAAGCGCGATGCGACGCACCGCGTGAGGCCCTGCCGCTGGTGGTCATATCGGTCGGGAGAAGAGCCGCCTGTGGACATCGCAGGCAACCCCATCCCAGATGTTTCGGCGTTGCGCGCGGACTCATTCGATTGGGGATTGCGGATTGTGAATTTCGGATTGGAGTGTCCGGGAAGAATCCGAATCCTTTTCCTGCTTAGTGTGACAAAAGACTCGGCGTTGAGGAAGTGGGTTGATTACCACGGCTGGTGGGGCTTATCTCTTTGGAGGTCTCACTCCCATGCTTCCAGATACGCAAAAATGTCACCCCCTCTCGCTCTCAGGCCGGAAAATCCTCTCCTTCCGGATTCTTTTTTGCCCTCCAATTCCCTCGCGATTCTGCGCTCCCGTCGGTCCTCCTCCCGATACCCTTCCCGCAAAGCACGTCCACACACTTTCCAGCCCATATTTCGGAATCGCTGCCGTCCGATAATCTTCATTCCGTCCTTGACAGGTCTCAGGTATAATTCTTCAGTGAAGGATAAAAAAGGAATTGGAGATATCCCTGAATCCTTTTTCTACTGTGCCGGAGTGCATCGACCTCCCTTTCATCAGGACCGGCAAGGTCCGATGTACTGATAGAATCATCACGGGTCCGAGAAAGAGTGATGAAATGGATGCCGCAAAGAATGCTTTAGTATCTTCCAAGCGCCGCTTGAATAGTCGTGCCGGTTCGAATGCACAGCAGATACCTCTTTTTCCGCCGGAGTCAAAGTGCATATCGGACAGATACTCCAACTCCGCTCATATTGTGTTTGCCCAGGGAGACTCCCTGGAGCTGTTAAAATCTTGCCCGGATGGTTTCGCCACGCTGATAATAACATCCCCTCCCTACAATATCGGGAAAGAATATGAATCACAGGTGAAACTTGAGAAGTATATTCAGACATTCCGTCCCATTCTCGAACAACTTGTTCGGGTTCTTTCGTGCCGGGGTTCCTTGTGCTGGCAAGTCGGGAATTATGTTCAAGACAGTGAGGTATTCCCGCTTGATATCTTTTTTTATCCGCTATTTAAGCAACTTGGATTACAACTCCGAAATCGAATTATATGGACCTTCAACCACGGGTTGCATTGCTCCGTCAGATTTTCGGGTCGTTATGAGACACTATTGTGGTTTACAAAAACCTCTGATTACACATTTAATCTGGATTCCGTTCGGGTTCCGTCCAAGTATCCGGGTAAGACTTATTTCCGACCGGGACCGAAGTATGGTCTTCCATCAGGAAACCCACTGGGTAAGAACCCAAGTGATGTTTGGAATCTCACGATTCAGGAGTGGGAAACCGGCCTTTGGTCCATACCGAATGTCAAAGCGAATCATCCGGAGAAAACGATTCATCCCTGCCAGTTTCCGATCGAACTTGTCGAACGTTGTGTTCTTGCAATGACAGATGAAGAGGATTGGGTACTTGATCCGTTCAGCGGGGTCGGTTCCGCGATGCTGGCGGCTGTGATGCACAATCGGCGTGCCATGGGATGTGAACGTGAGCCATCTTACATGGATGAAGCCAAGCGCAGGATGGAACTTCTTTTTTCAGGCGATCTGCCGTATCGGCCACTGGGAAAACCGATTTATGAACCTACGGGAAGAGAGAAAGTTTCTCAAATCCCGGATTTGTGGCAACAGGAAAAGGAAAACAAATGATTATCGCCGCGATGTATTCATTCAATAACGGTGAACAAATCGTAAAAGAACAATATCCGATAGTTATACAGGAAATCAGGTGCGCCCGTTTCAAAAGACCGTTTCCATTACGGTGCATGTGGTACATCGTATCGTTGATGAGGAAGGTTCTCGCTTGTGACTGAGCCATCACGCATTCTGATTGTGGATGATGAACCGGAAACGATTCACCTGCTCAAGACTCTCCTCGAACCCCTTGAGGTAGAGGCGGATGAGGCATACAGCGGTGAGGAGGCGCTTCCGATGATTCATCCCGCCAAGTACAACCTGCTGATCACCGATCTGCGAATGGGCGATATGGACGGCATTGCACTGATGCGGGAGGCTCTTCGGATCGATCCGAATCTGATTGTGATCATGATGACGGGCCATGCGACAATTGCGGCGGCGGTGGAGGCCATGCGAGAGGGCGCGTACCATTTTCTCACCAAGCCGTTCAATGCCCGTGAGGTACTGGTTTTTGTCGAGAAGGGACTGAAACAAAGCCGGCTCCTGACCGAAAACTACGAAATGCGGAAGCAGCTGCAGGAATCTCAGGGGCTGGATCAAATCATCGGCAAAAGCAAGACCATGGAGAATCTGTTCGCGCTGATCCGCCGGGTAGCCGACAGCGAAAGTACCGTGCTGATCCAAGGCGAGAGCGGAGTGGGAAAAGAACTTGTTGCGCAGGCCATCCACACGCTTTCCTCGCGATCCCACGAGCGGCTTGTAAAGGTCAACTGTCATGCCCTGGCATCCAATATCCTTGAAAGCGAGTTGTTCGGTCATACACGGGGAGCGTTTACCGGCGCGACCCAGGATCGACGGGGTCTTTTCGCCAATGCGCACCGGGGGACGATTTTTCTGGATGAGATCGGCAGCGTTTCGCAGGAACTTCAGGCGAAATTGCTTCGAACTCTCGAAACCGGCGAGATCCGGCCTGTTGGAGGGGATGACACCTACCATATCGATGTCAGGGTTCTCGCAGCAACCAATCAGAATCTGATGAAAGAGATTGAATCCGGGAACTTTCGGGAGGATCTCTATTACCGCTTAAATGTAATTACGCTTACCGTACCGCCTTTGCGCGATCACAAAGAGGACATTCCGATCCTGGTCCGGCACTTCTTAGAGACTCTTTGCGGAGGAAAAATGTTGCCTAAGTGTGAGCCGGGATTTCTGGAAACCCTGATGGCATACTCCTGGCCGGGGAATGTGCGACAGCTGCGCAGCGCCATCGAGCGAGCCTACCTGCTTCGGGAACAGAATCTTCTTCAGCGCAAAAGCCTTCCGCCCGAGATCCTCGCGCCGGAACGAATGGCGCCGGATCTGTCGGCGGGCGAAATTCTGCCCTTGTCGCTGGAGGAAGGCGAGCGTCGGCAAATCGAGAAGGCGTTGCTGATTACCAAAGGTCATTTATCCCATGCGGCCGAATTGTTGGGTATCTCGCGCCGGACCCTCTACAGCAAAATCCGAAAATACAATATCGATTACAAGACCCTGTAGTTTCCCCATCACAGGCCGGCCGCCTGTGCCGTCCGGATTATTCCCTCTCGACTATTTCATCTCGGCTAATTCTTTTGCCGCTTTTTCGCTGCTTTCCTTATGATCAGGGGATTCCGGCTCCGCTACGGCTGCCTGAAAAGCCTTCTTTGCTTCATCCAAGCGCCCCAAGGCTTTCAGCGCCATTCCTCTCCAGTAATGGGAATTGGCTTCTCGGATGTGCGGCCCGCGTTCCACAGCCAGATTTTTAGGGAAAGTCAGAGATTTGTCGAAATGTTCCAGCGCGCCTTTTGGATCACCGCCTTGCAGTAGTTTTTTCCCCTGTTCCAGATGGGCCTTCACAAACAATTCATGACTGGTGAACTGGTTCTCCCAGTTCTGGAAGACCGTGGTTTCCAAAAACCGAATCGCCTCGGGATACATGCCCTGCTTCAGGTAAAGACGCGCCAGCATTTCCGTGGAGTCTCGCCGAGGATAGGGTAATCGATATCCCTTTTCCAGGAGGGCAATGGCTTCCCTTGCTTTGCCCTCGGCTTCAAACAGTTCGGCCAGGTCACGGTACAGGATCGGGTCTTCGGGATCGCATTGCAGCGCTTGTTCGTAGTACTCGATGGCTTTCTTGCGGTCGCCGTCGATCTTATTCGCCGCGAGGCCCAGGTTACGAAATGCCACACTGGACGGCGGGGAAATCTCTACCGATCTCTCCCAATACTTTCGACCCTCCTCTAATTGTCCTTTGGCGAACAACAGGTTCCCCAAATACAGCGCCGCGCGGCTATCCTGGGGATCGGCATCCAGCACGGCGCGAAGGATCGGGATGGTCTCCAGCCGATGCGGGAACACATAGGTCGGCGAACACTCCTGCGCGGATTTCCAGTAGTTCCTTGCCTGCTCGGATTGTCCTCTCTTGTATGCAAGCCAACCGGCGTAATACCAGGCAATGGGATGACCCTCACCGGAAGCGCGTTTCTCCAGATAAAGATCCTGGAGAAGTTCCGCCGCCGGTTCATACCGACGTAGATTGATCCAGAACGCGGCCATTTCCAGTACATTCTGCGGCTCATCGCGAACAACTTGTCTCAACTTTTCCACCGCGCGTTTTCGGTCTCTATCGGAATTCGCCGACAAGTAACCGATACTGTGCGCGGCCAGGTCCAGCGGATTATCATTCAAGACGATCTCCGCTGTTGCGGCCGCGTCTTCTCTCTCACCAAGCAGGAACAACGCGGCGGCGAGTACATCTCGGCTGACCAGATCGCGATCATTTCGCTGTAGCGCCTCCAGCGAAAGAGAGACGGCATCACCCAACCGGCCGGATCGAACCGCCAAGCGAGCCAACACACTGTAGCCGAGCGCGGCGGATTCGGGGAACCGAACCGCTTTCCAGGCCGACTCTTCGGCTTGATCGTCGAATCCGCTTCGCAGCCGACCCACCGAAAGCCAATACCACCCCATTCCCCAATCCGGATTTCGTTCCACGGCCTGAGCCGCATATTTACACGCGGTTTCGTATTTTCCCGATTCCAGGTCCAACACGGCTAATGAACACAGCGCCGGGCCGAACGCGGGATCTTTTTCCAGCGCCTTCCGATATTGTTTCCGCGCCTGCGCAGGCTGAGACTGCTTGTCTAATACCTGCCCGTCAAGCCAGAGATCATAAGCCGTCTTTTTCTCTTCCGGGATCGGTGTCGGCAGCGCGGGCGGCCTGCGAACAGGGAGCGGTAACGGGTGCGCAAAAGAAGCCCTCTCACGACCGTTCCTGTCGATTAAGGTGATGCGCCAGGGACCTTTACTGCTGTTGGTCGGGTGATGGATCACCGTCGGTTCTTTGGGCGTGGGATCGACAGCGTACAATGCGCTGTTTCCGACTGCGGAGACGGTCAGCGATCCTTTTCCCGTGCAGGAGGTAGTCAAAAAGCGGATGAGCAGCTCTCCGGTCTCCTCGGTTACATGAAACGCGGCCTCCCGATCGGCATAGTTGAATCCTTCCAGATCGTGTACCGGATACCACCGCTCTGTCCATTCGAGGACTTGGTGCGGTTGGAGAAATCCGAAATCGGCTTGGGTCCGCAACGGGCCGGTTTGCACCTCGTTATACGGACCGTCGTCATCCGTGAGAAGGCTCTGGCGCAGTTTGGAATCCTCAGATTGCCCCCAAGTCCAGGCTTTCTTGCCGGGCAACAGGTAATGATCGGCGGTAGCAACAACTCCGCGATGCAGTAAATGATCGTAAGACCCGAAAAAATCCTGGTCGCATTCATAAGCGAAAATCGCACTCGGTCCCGGGTGGTTTTTTGCATAAGATAAATCGACACCCCGTTCGTCAATCGGCCATGTGTAGAAACTCGTTCCGGCATGATCTGTGCCGAGTGTCATGGGGTAGATGAATTGAAAGCCGTCGGTATTGGGCATGGCCGTATTGTTCCAGAAATAGTATGGGTGGACCTCATCCTGAGCGTTAAACAATCGAATTCGTTCATCGAGCGCCGCCGTTCCCGGCCGAAGTGTCAGCACAACCGTCCAGTGCGTTCGGAAAATACGTTCCACATGGCCGACAACAATGGACGCGCTCCCGTCCGCATTGTTTAAGAGGCAACTTTCGATGGGTTCCACACAGGTCGCGGCATGGCCCATGGGCCCGGTGTTCCATTCCACGCCGCCGGATATCCATGCGCCGCGCATGGCGAGCAGGTTGGGTTTGATAACATGATTCACATAATACATCGGTTTATCGATGCTCTTGTTGATTATCTCATAGACATGCCCGCCCAGTTCCGGCAGTACGCAAACACGCAAGTACTCATTCTCCATAAAGAGGGCGCGATATGTGCGGTCCGTTTTGGTGTCGCCGAGTTGATCCTGTAGCGTGTAAGGATAAATATTGTTTCCCTCGACGGCGGGAAACACCGGGTCGATGCTCCCCGGGTGCCAGGCATAGGTCGGGATCGTAATCCGGTCTTCCCAGACCTTTACTGTTTCGGAAGTAGCGGGAAGGGAAAGGGTGGCGAGGAAAGCGAAGAGGAGAAGACGAACGCGCATAATAGCCTCCAAGACAGGTTGATATGGGTGTTTGCATGAGAAATCGCGGTCAAGAGTCACTGGTTATTGACAAGATTCCATTCTTCTTCCGTGAAATACAGATGATCGGGAGCGCCAAACCGACCAAAGCAATAGGCCAATCGCTCCTGCAAGGCTTTTAATGCCTCATCGGAGAGACGCAACCGTAGACATCGTGCGGCAAGAGCATGCAGGTTAATGGGCGGAAAAGACTGAACATCAAGAAGGTCGGCGACCGATTCAACCATTGAGAATTCGTTGTCAACATACTTGGGAAGGTAAAAAAGGGAGGGATAGCGACCCGGATTGATCAGTGGCTTGATGCTCTTAACCCGTTTCTCAACGGAACTTGTCGAAAAATGTTTCATTCGTTGTTCGCATGGAACGACTCTCACAATTAGAATGGGTCTTTCTCTGCCGGGCTCTCCGGTCAAGTCGCAAGACTGGTTTAAAACCAGTCCTACGGACATTTCCAGATTCGCGAGTATTTTCGCTTGTGAAGAGATTTCTCTAAAGCCGGTCAGATCCTTCTTCTGTGGGGATAGTGCTCCTTCAATTAGGATTTGAGATTCGGAGATTGAGAATCGGAGGAACGGAATGGGCCAGAGAATATCCCCCTGTTTCAAGCAAGGCGAGTCTTCAGTCCCCTCACTTGGAGAAGAATAGAAGTCCATTTATAGATCACTCTCTTGCTCAAGATCATATTGATATTTGAATAGATCCCGATTATGCGGTGCTTCCGCGAATACGTGGCTCCAGTCAATATTTGGTGGAACCTCTACATGCGAAAGGGAATCCATTGACCGATAATCCAGTTCCAACTCATCAAATTCCTCATCATCTCCCAAATCGTATTGCGGAGTCACCACAGGGAATTGCTCCTTGACAGTGGGTTCAGCTGGGCAAGAGAGAAAGGACACGACAAACGAAAATAGGCGCGACTCGGGATTCGATTCGTCTTGCCATCCTATGGATACGGGAGTGTAAGTGTTTTTCCGGGATATTGTATCTAGTGGGACATTGGTAATCCGGAAAGGATTTCGCGGATTATCTAAAACTGTACGGATATCCTGTGAAGAAAAATCACGATATCGGGCGCTCGTCCAATGAGATGGTTCTTCAGTACCTCTTGCACACAAGCGGTCTGATACAAGAAACCGGGATATCTTGGGCACGGCATCTTGCCCATATTCATACCAGAGACTCGTTGTCATTCCAATGTCTCCTTTAAGAGCGACTCGTCTACGAATCGACGATAGGATTCCACAAGGTCTTTCCATTTCGCAATAACGGCAATTGTCCGTTCGAGTCTGACTCCCGGATCCGAGCCAGATACCTCATGATGGAAATTCGCGGCAAAAATCAAGATGTGCCCCTGGTCTCCATCAGATGTGGAACGAATCATCGGTTCGATCGTCAGATTCAGAAGATCTTCTCCCATCCGGTATACGAAACGGATTCCTATTTCTGCTGGGCACTCATTGAATTGGGTCCAAGGTCCAGGCAAGATCAATCTCTCGGTCCGGAATCCTGCTTTTTCATCGTCTGAAATTGGAATGTCTCCCTTTGGATTGATGCCAACCGCGCGATATTCCACGTGCGGGAGAGTCTTTACATAATCGCGTGCAATATCCGCCACAACGATATCAGCCAGTTGTTTATCAGCAAGCGTCTGCGAGAAACTGACCTTACCTAATTCCGCGATTATGTTCACTCCATTTTCGAAAGAGACGTGCGCGAATGGCCCTACACATATTGGATCTTCCGCCAGTTTCCAATCTTGTCCCACAATCCCGTTGTATTTCAGGAAATCGGGATTCAATATCGTGGGATTGTGGTTTCTCGCAGCCACCACAACTGCCAATTCTCGTATTGTCAGGGTCTGCTTCATGATGTTAAGAACCACGAAGAGGGATTATTCCTTTCGTATTGTCAACCGAAAACCGTGCACTTACAGCCTGTGCATATAAACGGAATACGAACGCAAACAAAACGATTTTAATTCCCTTCGCCCAAAAGTAAACCGCCGTTCACTGAAATTGCCCGGTCAATCATCCCTCAATCCCAATCCCCCTCAAATACTCCAGGCTCTCGCGGATGGAGTCTTTCGGCGCTTTGTTGGTTTTGTCCTGTTCCACCACAATCCATTCCGTACCGGCACGGAAAGCGGCATCCCGCACGGAGAGAAGATCCACCTCGCCCCGGCCCAGTTCTGTAAACCGGCCCGGCGAACCATCCTTGAAATGGCAGTACAGGGCACGGTTCCGGTATCGGTCGATATACTCCGCCGGATCCTCTCCACCGATGTAGACCCAATACACATCGACACACAGTCCCACCAAATCCGAATCGCAGAGTTCCATCATGCGATGAATGCCTTTGACGCCATTCCAAACCCGGAACTCATAGTCGTGATTGTGATAGCAGAACCGAATTCCTGCATCCCGGCATTGCCGCCCGACTTGATTGAACACCTCGGCGCTGCGTTCGTAGCCTTCCAGGGAATGGAGGTCGCTCACCCCGGAACAGAGAAAATACCGCGCTCCCACCGCCTTCAGGTATTGCAGGTGTAAATGCACCTTTCCCTGCTGGGTCAGTTCCTCATAACCGACATGAATCGCGCTGACCTGCAGGTCTGTCTCCGCAAGGATCTTTTTGAATCGCGATTCGCCGTGTGTCTCAAAGAAGTTGCAGGTTTCTATCGCGGTGTACCCTGCCTGAGAGACCTCCTTCAGCACGCCTTCGAGATCGTTTTGCACGCGATCTCCAAAAATGATCAGGTTCAATCCGATATTCGGTTTATTCATGTGTCCGTTCTCCTTTTTTCCGGTCGGCTGGTCAAAGTGTAGGAGGTGTGTCGCCGCAGCACAAGGAGCATTTGCCCAGGGTTTATCCCCGCAAAGGGACGTGGCATAATGTCTTGTCTTTTTTAACGATTCCGGCGCAGAGAGGGTTTCTCATGTCTGGAACGACAGTCACGGCGCTTGTTTCTCTGAAGATTTTTGACAATGTGGCGGCGACAGCGTTGTATGCCCTGAAAGACCGGCTGGGGTATCATCAAATCCGTTCCCTGGAACGCAGCGATTATTGGCGATTGTCTCTGCCTGATCTGGACGAACAGACCGCCGTGGAGACCATCGAACAGATTGTGTCCAGGACCGCTCTGTTTGCAAATCCGAATAAGCACCGATGGGAGATTGCCGCCGATGCCGATCCGACCAAAATGGTGCATAAATCCGCCGGAGAAACCGCGGCAGCCATTCTGGTGGAGGACGAAGAGGATGCCCGCACGGCAGGGGTGCGGGAGGCCCTGTTGACCGGCGGAAGCTGCGGCAGCGGGATTGAGGTTTCGCACGGCACTTTATGGGTGCTGAGGTTGGGGGATTTGCCTCTTGCGGAGGCCAGGTCTCTGGCCGAGGAAGTGGCCGTAACCAAAGCACGACGCCGAGGACTGTTCTCCAACCCCCACTACCAGCGGGCCACGGTGATGGTTTCCGGGAATTAACCTTCCGCTTTCATTTCCCGATACAAAATTGCGTGAAGATCCGGTCGATGATATCCGGCGAGATAACTGTCCCACGCAGGCATCCCAGAGAGGCAAGGGCAGAGCGGATCTCTTCCGCTGCAATCTCCGGTTGTCCGTGGGACACCGCTTCCATCACGGATATCAAAGCCTCTCGAATCCGGCGCAATTGCTCTTCCTGGTACGCGGAAAGCAAAATCTCCGGCTCATCGGATGTGTCCGGAAGAAGCCGGGCGGTCAGTTCGTCCAGTTTCTCCCACAAGGCATCCATTCCGAGGCCGGTCAATGCGGAGATGGGAATCCCCTCTCTTTCCGGCGGTTCGGAAACCAGATCCATTTTATTCAGAATAACCAGAACCGGCTGTTTGAAGGAGTTACAAATTTGTTGCTCCTCGGCAGTGACTGGCTCGGTGGCTTCGGTGACAAGAAGAATCGCATCGGATTCTTCTATTGCCTCGCGTGTGCGTTCGATCCCCAGGGCTTCCACTTCCTCCGGTTGTTTCCGCAATCCGGCGGTGTCGATAAAGGTTACCGGTACGCCCTGGATTTCGACGGTGGCCTCGATGGTGTCGCGTGTGGTTCCCGGATGGGGACTGACAATGGCTCTGTCCCGACCCACAAGACGATTAAAGAGGCAGGATTTCCCCACATTCGGCCTGCCGATCAGGACATATCGAAATCCCCCGGTCAGGAGCCGACGCCGAAACGCGGTCGATTCGATCTCCCGGATTTCCTGCAAAGTGGCTTGAATTTCACGGATTTCTAACGAATCCTCCTCTTCGGAAATGTCATCGGGAAACTCGATGGATGCCTCGATCCTGACAGCCATTTGGATCAGGTTTTCTTCAATGAACAGAAGTTTTTGCTGAAGGATTCCACGATAGGAAGAGAAAGCGGCGCGCCGGAATCGTTCGGTACTCGCTTCAATCAGGTCGCCAATAGCCTGTGCCTGGATGAGATCCAACTTGCCGTTTCGAACAGCGCGGAATGTGAATTCGCCCGGTCCGGCCGGACGTGCCCCCAAACGGTGGAGTGCGCCAAGAACGGCGCGCACAATCGCCAAGCCTCCATGACAGCTGATCTCGATGACATCCTCGCCGGTGTAGGATTCCGGCGCGGGAAAGAAGGTGATCAGCACCTCGTCGAGGATGTCTCCGTCGAGGACAAGGGGCGCCAGCGTCACGCGGCGCGGTTTCGGCGGGGCTTTCATCAAAGGAGGAGAGAGAGCCTGTATGAGCGACAGTGAAGCAGGACCGCTGATGCGCAGCACAGCAATGGCTCCCCGGCCTGGCGGTGTCGAAAGCGCGGCAATGGTATCTTCCCGGAAGTAATCAAATGTGGCGGTCATATCGGACGAACGATAGAGGAATTTGTCGGGGCGTCACTCACGGATTGAAAAGCCTCACTTTGACTGGCTCTCGCGGTGTTGCACTATGACCATACGACTGGAGAACTTCGTGGCAATGGGCGGAAACTTCGGTTTTCGAAGCTTCTGTCTGGTCATCATGCTGCGAACCTGATCCTCAATACTGTCTTCGTAACCGCTGTCCTTCAGCACCTCATCGTTGATATAGGCTATCACGTCATCTACATTCTCAATCTGCGTGGCGATCAGTTTGGTTTCCTTTTCAATGGCGGAGAGTTCCGAGGACCCTTTCTCGATTTTCTTTTCCGTTTTGTCGATTTTTTCGACACGATTTTCGTATTCATCCATGTCCACGGTTACTCCGCGTGCCTTAAGGTTATCTTCCTGCTCTTTGGCGGACTTCAGATCGTGGAGTTCCTGCTTCAAATGCCGGATTTCATTTTCCAGGGAGTCTTCACGTTGCGCCGAGAGATATTTCTGGACACTCAGCACCCGCTTCTTGGTTTTCTGCAATTCCATCCGATAGTAATAGCTCGTATAGATATCCGGCTCAAGCGCGCGACTCATAATAACATATTGACGTTTCTTTGCGGCGAGTTCCTGCGCGAGATTGGCCGCTTCCGCAGTCTTGCCCTGGCGTTGCAGGTTCATCATTCTGCCCAGTTTGGATTCGTATTCCTCGAAGATGGGTTCCCGTTTCCTTTTGGCCTCGATGGTTTTCTCAATTTCCCGCATGGCGCTGGTGAGTTGTTCCACCTCTTGAAATCGGCGCTGCAAGGTCGGTTCGATGCGCCGGATTTCGTCTTCGGAGATGGCCTGTTCCTCTTTATATCGGCCCAGAGTGGATGCGGATATCGCGAGCAGAACCGACAGTTCATCGGAGAGGGATTTGAATTCTCCCCGCATGGCGCGCTTGATTTCCTTTTTGACGGCATTCTGACGTTTGTCGGTATCGTCGGAAATCTGCAAATACAAACTGGCTTCATCCTGGGTGATCCAATTCACCTTCCCGTTGAGGACAAATCGGACCAGTTTATTCGGATCGACACCTTTCCTGTCGGCTTCGAGCGGACGGGTTCTCTCCCAATAGTCATCAAATCGGTCCAGGGTGAGGTATTTCCGGTCCTCACCGCCGAAAATACTGTCGAAGGAGGCTTTTGGCGCGCTGTAGTCTTCCTGGTCTGCTGACATACTTTCCTTGTCCTGGTGAATGAACTGCGATTTCCGATAGCCCGCTTCCACGGAGTGGTTACTCGGTGTAGGGTAACCGCACTCCGCCGTACGGATAGGCTCCGCCGCTGTGTCCTGATCTGAAAAGATACGAACCGGGGACCCGGCAGATTTCACCGATCCTTCGTTATTATTTTATGTCGAATTCATCGCAAAGTCGATAGCGCAAGAAAAGAATCTTTTTGAAATGAACAATCATACCCTGGCCGTCCTGGAATATGAGAAAGTGATCGCGCTGTTGCGATCTTTGGCGTTCTCCGATTTGGGCCGTCAGCGGGTAGATGACCTGCGCCCGCGCACGGACCTGACTCAAATCCGTCATGAATTAGGTGAAACATCGGAGATGCGCCGCCTGTGGGAAGCGAAACAGGACCCGCCGCTGGATGGACTGCACGACCTTTCGGGGGTAATAAAAAAGAGCCGGATCGGAGGAGCAATGCTGGAACCTCCGGAATTCCTGCAAATCAAGGACTGTGTTATTGCCGCCCGCCGGATTCAATCTTCCCTGCGTGAGATTCAAGTCAAGGCACCCCATATTCAGCATTACGGGCAGCGCCTGATCCCGCGCGAGGATATTGAGGAGGCCATTGACCGCGTCCTGGATGAAATGGGCGAGGTCCGCGACAGCGCCTCACCGGAGCTCCGAAGAATCCGGCGTTCTCTCCGGGAATTGCGGCAGGAAATCGTCAAGAAACTTGAAATCCTTCTGCGCACCGATTTCAAACCTTATGTCATGGAAAACTACTACACGCAGCGCGAGGGGCGCTATGTGCTGCCGGTGGAGGCCAAGTTCCAGAACCGCGTGGCGGGCATCATTCATGATCGGTCAGCGACCGGAACCACGGTCTATATCGAGCCGCTTGTTCTCATCCAGGAAGGCAATCGCCTGAAAGACCTGGAGAAACAGCAGGAGCTGGAGGTCCGTCGAATCCTTCGGGAACTGACTAACCTGGTCGGCAAAGCTGCACTGGACCTGGAGAATAACCAGGAGATTTTCGCGGACCTGGATTTTCTTGCGGCGAAAGCCCGTTTCAGCATCCGGTTCGATATGACAGAGCCGGAATTTGTGGAGAACGGCCCATTTGAGCTGCTGGGAGCGAAACACCCTCTGCTTATGAAACACCTCGGTGCGGAACGGGTCGTCCCACAGGACATCCGGCTGGATCGGGATATCCGAATTCTGGTGATTACCGGCCCGAACACCGGCGGCAAGACCGTCGTCCTGAAAACCGTGGGATTGCTGATTCTGATGGCTCAGTCCGGTCTGCATATCCCGGTGCAATTTGGAACACGGCTTCCGCTGTATGGCTACATCGGAGCGGACATCGGCGATGAACAAAGCCTTGAACAAAGTCTTTCGACCTTTTCTTCGCATATCTCACAGATTCGAAAGATCCTGGAGGAAGCGGGGTCGGGGAGCCTGGTTCTGCTGGATGAACTCGGATCGGGTACGGACCCTGTGGAAGGCGGCGCGCTGGCGACAGCCATCCTGGAGTCGCTTCATCGGAAAGGCGTGATGGCGTGTATTACCACGCATTTGAATGACCTCAAGGTCTATGCGCATAACACGAACGGCGTGACTAACGGGGCCATGGAGTTCGACTCGGATACATTGGAGCCGACGTTTCGATTTACCCTCGGCCTTCCGGGACGGAGTAATGCCATTCAGATCGCCCAGCGCCTTGGGCTTTCGAGCGAGATTATTCAGTCGGCCCGTAACTATGTCGGGGAGTCCGGCGCGGAAGCGGAGGATCTGCTGTTCCGCCTGGGAGAAGAGCTGAAGCTGGCTCAGCAGCATCGCCGGGATGCCGAAGAGGCATTGCTCAAAGCGCGGGATGTCGAACGGGAAAGCGAGGAGATCCTCCGCCGCGCCAATACGGAGGCAGGTCGGATTCTGAAGCGATCCGAACAAAAAGCGCAAGGCTTGCTGACCGAGATGGAACGGCGACTAAAAGCGCTCGATCGCCAGGAACAGGAGTTCCGGCAGGAATGGAAACGTCGCCTGGCGGAATTGGAACAAAAAGCGTTCTCCAACACTCCACCCGAAACTCTTCTTCAACAACTCCGTCAGGAGCTGCGTGTTGCGCGAAGCCAAATGGAGGATGTCTCCGCCGCCGCCCGCGAAAGGCTGGGAGAATCGCAGGAAAAACCGGTCGATCCCCGGGACATCCAGGAAGGACTGGAAGCGCGAATTCAGGGAATGACCGGCTGGGGAAAGGTTCTTAAACTTGTGAATCGGGGACGGGATGTCGAGCTTTCCATCAGCGAAATGACGCTGCGGGTTCCTGTGGAACGCATTGTGGAACTGCGGAAATCTGTCTGGGATTACTTTCCGCCTCAAGCCACTCTGGATTACGTTCCCAAGGAAGAGTCCGTTACCCAGGTAGATATACACGGCCTTACGGTAGATGAAGCGCTGCCTGTAGTCGATCGCGCCCTGAATGATGCTGTCCTGTCACAATCGCCTTCCGTTACCATTGTCCACGGTCATGGTACAGGAACGCTTCGCCGCGCTGTCCGGGGATATCTGGCAACGCACCCGCTTGTAAGAAGCTTTCGGAACGGTAGAGATTACGAGGGCGGCGCGGGGGTGACGGTTGTGGCGTTTCGGGATACGGAGGAGTGAGAGGCAGACGAAACAGCCCCGCCTCCTCTCCTATTCAAACTCCTCATAGATCCTCCCGCTTCGATACGCCTCCCAGGTGTTCTCAAACCAGTACTCCTCTTCGGGAATCGGGCGGACAGGCGTGACCGACGTGACAAAGCGCCCCGCGTCCTCATCCCAGGCAACCTCCAATACCTCTCCCCGCAACTCCTCGTTTTCCGGCAGAAAGTTCCACTCATCGCCCAGCATTGGGTGTGGCTTGATTCCTCTCTTTTCATCCGTAATCAAGTGCGACCCTCGGCTGCCGCCCCCCCGCGCGATCATTGCATCCATCGCGGTCAAGTACGCTTCCGAGGTGAGCGCCATCTCGTAGATCTGCCAGGCTTTCAGGAAGTCTTTCTTTTCGTGCAGCCTTAATCCTTCCTGGGCAATTCGTTTCCGCAGCTGTGTCGCATCCGATACGGCTTGTCTTACACCATCCGGTCGCCGAATTTGCGAGCCGTGCTCGGTCATCCGATGTCGGATTTCCCGTTTCGCCTCCTGTAAACCGAGAGTAGCCGATTCTCCCTGATGCAGCCATCGCTCAACTCGGTCGAAAGTCGCCTGAATCCGGTCTTTAGCCGAATCGCAGAATTGCCGCTCGTCCGGCAGATCCGCAAAACAGTAAAACACGATGTACTCCGCCGCCCGCAGAGCGCCCACCTGCCCGCTGTTCAGCGCAGAACCGCCCGGACGTTTTACCCCGTGGGTCCCGGCGAGCTCCCCGATGATAAACAGATTCTGGATGGTCGATTCCCACCACGGGCCGACTTTGAATCCGCCGTTATTGTGCTGCGAGCAGACACAGACTTCCAGCGGCTCTTTGAATAGATCTCTTCCGCGCTCGGTGTACAAGTCGATACTGAGCGGATTCATTTTCAGTAGACGCCGGATCGGGGTATCCTGTAATGCCCCGGAATTCACAAGGTAATTGCGCGCCTCCGGTTCCAGATCATCCGGCGAAAATTCCCGTAGTCCCGATCCGGCTCGCGGATTCTCCCGAAAATCCATGAACACACGGCGACCTTTGTAAAACACTTCATTATACACAAGGATGTCTACTACCGAGGAACGATAACCCGTCAATTTATCGGGGTCGAACGGCCATTGGTATCCTTTGAGAAAAATGTTCGTTGCCATCGAACGCATGGATGGAAAGTATGGATTCAAAAACTCTTGCGGGTCGGTTCCATCGGGCCGGGTACTAAAATAGCGCGGAATTACCTGTTGATATGTACCCGATACGTTCCATCTCGGATCGACAGAAGCCAGTCCGAATTGCGATTCCGTCAAATTCTGCGCAACCGCCCCGGCTTCAAACAGACAACCGTGACTTCCCATCTGCCCCGGAGGGTAGACAGAGATTTCATACATGTCTCCGGGGCCGCCGGTGGCCACAACCAGATTTTGGCAATGAATGACTACAAGACCGTGGTGCGGTTCGTCTCTTCGGGAACGGTCAACAAACACCGCTCCGATTACTTTTTTCTCCGGCCCCAATCGATCTGTGAGAACGGAAATTAGTTCGAAATGCTGGAAAATCTTGATGCCGTAACGTTGGATCTCAACCAGCGCTTTCTGGTACATAAATCGTGAGGTCCACGGTCCGGCGGAGGTGGCGCGCCGGCGGGGATCGTGATCGGTTTTGTAGCCGACAAAACTCCCGTACGCGGTATGAGGAAACGGGACACCATTCTCGACCAGATGGTAGAAACACCGTGTGGAGTTCTCTCCTTCAATCAGGGCCAGGTCGCCGTGCATACATCCCCCGGCAGACAGGGTTTTCGCGAAATCCAGCGGGCAGTCCGCCGTCCCGCCGACGGCATTCAGGCGGTAGTATGTCTGCTTGTCGGAGCCGGAATTATTGGAGGTTCCGCCGCCCAGGAAATTCGTGGCAATGGCGACATGATCGCGCGGATTAGCCGTTCCACGTTCCTCCAGAAATCGGAACATATACTCTGCACAGCTCAGCCCGGCCGCGCCGCTCCCGACAATCAATGTATTGATAGGGTAAAGGGGGATCGCCGTCCGATCTTTCAGATAAACATATCGCTCTTTCACCGTTCTTCCTCTCATTTGCTCAGAGTCTGGGAATCTGAAAACCTCCGCTGACCTCAATCACCTCCCCCGTGCTGTAAGCGAGATCCCCGTTGACGATCGCGCCGACTACTTTCGCCACATCCTCCGGCTGTCCCCATCTTCGCTGCAGCAGAATCCCCTCCTCGATCAGTTTGTCGTATCGTTCCTTTACCACCGCCGTCATATCCGTCCGAATAATTCCCGGGCGAATCTCGTAGACAGTGATTCCCTCCTCGGCCAGGCGGTGCGCAAACAGTCGGCTCACCATCGAGAGTCCGGCTTTCGAGATACAATATTCCGGTCGTGAGGGGGAAGACACATAGGCGGAAATGGATGTAATGAAAACAATGATTGGGGGAAAGGGGGTCGATTCCTTTACCTGTTTGACCATTTGCTTGGCGACAAGCTGCGTCAGAAAAAACGGTCCCCGTAAATTGACATTCATCACCAGGTCATAACTCTGTTCCGTCGATTCAAGAATATCGAGCCGCCTCGGACAGGGAATCCCGGCATTGTTCACCAGGATATCAATGCGCTCAAATGTGTTGAGTGTCTCGTCCAGAATGCGCCTGCGGTCGTCTGTGTCGGAGATGTCCCCGTGAATGAACAGCCCGGTTCGACCGATTTCCTGGATGCGCTCCAGGACCTCGCAAGCCCCGGTTGAACGATCTTCCGGGTTATCGACGATGTCGTTCACGACAACATCGAAGCCGCGTCGGGCGAGTTCCAGGGCAATACCTCTGCCGATACCTCTTCCTGCGCCGGTTACCAGCGCCGTTCCTTTACTCTGTTCCGCCATAACCGTAACTCCTGCTCTCTCTCGGGTTTTTCAGATTCCGCCGTATACGGTGACGTGGGAAGGGGGGTTGTGTCAAGAACACAAACCCCATCCGGTCTTGGGGTCCTTGGCATCGTTCGGTCTTTGGTTGATACTGTGAGCGTCAACAAATCGAGAGGAGTGCAAGCCCCATGCGAACTCAATTTGTCATCGCCCTGTCGGTTGTCCTTATTCTCTTCACATCCGCGTATGCGACAAGTTCGAAATCCTCGTTCACCGTCAATCAGGATATGGTGATCGTGCAGGCGCGGGATGCCATCCCTGCCGAACAACATGCGGCGGAGGAACTTCAGCAGTATATCGAAAAAAGCACAGGGCTGCGCCTGCCCATCGTTGAGACAGCCCAGGACCGTCCGGCCATTTTCGTGGGACCCGGACCGGAGACATCTCGCATCGCCCCGGACTTGGCAGCGGAAAACCTCGGGAAGGAGGAATTCTTTCTTGAAACCCGTGACGGAAACCTGTTTATTCTCGGCGGGCAGCCTCGCGGAACCCTGTATGGTGTTTATGAGTTTCTGGAGGATGTGATCGGCTGTCGGTGGTACACGAGGGACGTGGAGAAGGTCCCGAAACACAGGAAACTCACGATCCCCCGACTGCATCGCCGCGACAAACCGGATTTCGAATACCGCGAACCGTTTTTTACCGAGGCATTCGACAGGCTCTGGGCATCGCGAAACCGAGTCAACAGCTCCCACGCCGACCTGGATGAGTCGGTCGGCGACAAGATCCATATAACAGGGTTCGTGCATACTTTCTACAGCCTTGTTCCTCCGGAAAAATACTTCGACCAACACCCGGAATACTTCTCCGAAATCAACGGCAAGCGCACGGCCGAGTATAGCCAGCTGTGCCTGACAAATCCGGATGTTCTTCGGATCGTGATCGAGGCCGTTTTTAAGCGAATCGAAGAAAATCCGAAATCAACGATTTTCTCCGTGTCGCAGAACGACTGGTATGGGGCCTGCCAATGCGCACAGTGCCGCGCCATTGAGGAGGCGGAAGGAAGCCCTTCCGGGACTTTAATCGCATTCTGCAATAAAGTAGCCGAGGCGGTAGCAGAGCGTTACCCGGATAAATACATCGATACCATCGCCTACAATTACACCCAGAACGCGCCGAAGACCATCCGCCCCCATCCGAACCTGATTGTGCGCCTGTGTCACATGGCTCCTTCCTGTGACAGCCACGCACTCGCTTCCTGCCCCAAAAATGCTACTTATGTAGAGGACCTCCGCGCCTGGTCTGCTATCAGTAATAAAGTCTATGTATGGCATTATGTAACGAATTTCTCCCACTACCTGATGCCGTTCCCGAATTTCAATGCCATTCGGGAAGATATCCCCTTTTACCGTCGGGAAGGTGTAGACGGCCTGTTCTGCCAGGGGAACTCCTCACCGGGCGGCGGCGGGGAAATGGCAGAGCTTCGCTCATACATTCTGGCGAAACAGCTGTGGGATGTCGATACGGATGTCGATGCGACAATCGATGATTTTCTACAGGGAGTCTACGGAAGATCATGGAAACCGATCCGCCGCTATTTCGATTGTTTACATGACTATGTCAAAACGAACGATATTCACTTTGACCTGTACAGCCCACCCGAAATCGGGCATCTGCCGCCGGAGATCCGGCAGAAAGGCCGCATTGCGCTGGATGAGGCGCTTCGAACAGCCGAAAACGATGCCGTCCGGGCGCGGGTAGAGAAAGTCCGGATGTGGCTGGATTATGCGGATATTTACTTCCAGCGGCGGCAACTGGAGCTGACCGGCGAAGACATTCTCGATCCGACATTAGTGGAGCGGTTTATTCGTGTAGCGAAAGCGAACGGCGTTACAAATATCAGCGAGGCAAATCCGATAGAGCCGTTCTATCAATCTCTCCAAATGCGCGGGTCGTACATCACAAACTGGTGGATTATCGGACCATTTCCAAAAGAAGAGGACGCCCTTTCCGACGGCGGATTCGGGCAACGGCAACCGGTTTCGTTCGACGGCGTGTATAACGGGCTGAACGATCAACCGGTACGTTGGATAAAAGTAACCGGCCCGACCGCCTATCTCGATTTTACTCGGTTTATCGAACCGTATGACATTGTCGGCGCGGCGTATGCATTTACATTCATTGACTCGGATTGTGAGCGGGACATCTCGATCGCGGTGGGCAGTAATGACGGAACGCAAGTCTGGGTAAATGGCGAACAGGTGTACAAGGATGCCGGAAATCACAAGGCGATCCCGGATCAGGACATTGTGCCGATTCATCTGCGCGCCGGACGGAATACCCTTCTGTGCCGGGTCCATCAGCTGGGAGCCGGGTGGGGACTGTATGTCCGGCTGCTGACTCAGGAAATGGATGTGAAAGCATCGGTAGAGATGCGATAGGGCGAAGGCGAATCGACATGTATGTCCCGATGACATCTCTGTCCGAGAAGTGGTATAATTCCGGGCAGGGGAAAAGATAGTGTTCTTTCGGCGATAATGGCGCGGGGAAATAGGTGACCTGGAGCAGGAGCGGACATTCAAGGCAATATGGGGCAATGGCCTAAACTCCAGGCAGGATAGAGGACATTACGTTCTAAAAAGGACTGGCGTTGATGAAAAGCGGCAAAAACGTTTCACCCATCTTTCTGGATGAAGATTTTTCTTCAGAAGGGGCAAAGGGTGTTCACATTCCGCGCCGTCGGAGCCGTCGGATCGTGTTCGGCTGGTATGGTGGGAAGTTTTCCCACCTGGATTGGCTTCTTCCTCTCCTTCCCCCATGCCACCATTACTGTGAACCGTTCAGCGGTTCAGCGGCAGTGTTATTGAATCGCAATCCGTCTCCGGTAGAAACCTACAATGATATTGATGGCGAGGTGGTCAATTTCTTCCGTGTATTGCGTGATTGACATGAAGAATTGATACGTTCCATTTCGCTGACGCCATTTTCCAGGGAGGAATACTACACCGCAATTTACGGCGAAACGGAGGGAATATGCGAAGTGGAACGCGCAAGGCGTTTTTTTGTTAAGGCTCGCCAAACCCGCACCGCTCTTGCTCAAACGGCGTCTCTTGGTCGTTGGGCAAATTGTAGGAATACAAGCCGTGGTGGTATGTCGGGAGTTGTCTCTCGCTGGCTCGGCGGTATAGATGCGCTTGAAGAAATTGCACAGCGACTCATTCGAGTACAGATCGAGAACCGTCCGGCAGTCGACGTGATCCGGCTGTATGACGATCCTCAAACTCTTTTCTACTGTGATCCGCCTTACCTCCATGCGACAAGGGGCGACTCGAATGCTTACGGTTTTGAGATGGATGAAACGGAACATCGCAATCTCGCAGAGGTCTTGAGTGAATGCCGAAGCAAAGTTGCTGTGTCCGGCTATGACCATCCCTTAATGGAGAAGCTGTTTCCGCCAAAGCGATGGCTCAAAACACCGGGAGCCGATAGGACCATACATTCCACGAAAGGCATTCGCCGGGAAATTCTATGGACGAATTACAGTCCACGGAGTGAACGGAGTCTATTCGATTGATGACGCAACACACTCCCGATGATATTCTGCGAGATATATACGAACAAGCCACAGAAAGCCTCGGCAGGTCGCTTATCTCGAATCCCGATAGCGGCGTATCAAGCAGCGGGAAGCCGCCTGGCAGAACGCTTGTTGCCGCTCACTTCGCACAATGCGGCGGATCTTCAAACCGGCTCAAGGGGCGATATCGAAATCTGCCTTGTCGGAGATGACGCGGTTGTGACCGTCTACAAGATGAAAATGAAAAGAGTTACGATAGACGATATCGACTGTGCCATAGCGAAGATCGCCAAAGCAGCAAATCAGATCAACAATTTTCTTTTCATCACCACAGATAGTATTGATTTCGATGTTTCGGAATATGCGAAGAGGTGTTACGAAGAAACGGAAGGAACTGAGATAGCCATTCTCGATTGCATCGGATTCCTTCGGCATTTTCTTCATTTCTTCCACCGAATAAGAATGGCCTACCTGAATGCCTACCAGAGTCTTGTCCTCAACGAGCCCGACTCGGCAGTAAGTCAGACCTTGAAAGAGGCGTTCTTGGTTCTGCGTCAAACCGCAGAAAGTGGTGAATAATGAACGAGGTCGCGAGATCGGATAGGCAGGCTATCTCAGCGACGGGCTTGCTCTCAACGCCGGGTCCGAGCAGGACCTGCCACATCAGATTCAGCCGGGACGGAAATTCCTTCATCCCGGAGATCTCGCACCACTTACCTTTCCCTGTATGGTACTTTGATATGGATGATCGTCCCCGCGCCAATATGGGACTGAACCTCGAATGTCCCCCGGAGAAGGGAAACCCGTTCCTCCATGCTCCGGAGGCCCATCCGCCTCTCGGCCGGGGCAGCGTTCATCCGCTGCTGCACATCGAAGCCCTTGCCGTTATCCTCGATCTGAAGAGAAATAGTTGAGCCGGAGGCCGTCAAACGAATGGTAACGCGCGTTGCCTCGGCATGATTCTTTACATTGTTTAACGCTTCCTGGACCAGGCGGTAGAGATTGATTTCGGTATCGAAGTCCAGCGTGATGTTCTCCATTCCTGTACAGGAGAAATCGACACCGATGCCGGTTTTTTCCGAGAACTCTTCGCAGTAGTTGAGCACCGTCTTGGAGAGTCCCAGCTGATCCAGGCCGGCAGGACGAAGATTGTAGCACAGGTCCCGAACCGTCAGGATTGCATTCTGAAGGACATTACACAAATCCTGGATTTGTTTCGAATGCCGGGAGTCCGTAGTCGAGATTTGCTCGTCCAGCATTTGGATTCCGATCCGCACGGTGGTCAGGTCCTGGGCGATGTTATCGTGAAGGTCACGAGAAATTCTCCGCCGTTCGTCTTCCTGTATTTTAATCAATTCCTGGGTCAGTGCACGAATGGATTCCTCGCTTCGTTTTCGTTCGGTGATATCGAGAGCAAGAAGCGCCAATCGTGTAACCTCGGCTTTTTCGTCCAGTACCGGGTACAGATGGTTGTCGAAAAACCTCCCGTCCCGTTCATCCTGGAATTGAACGGGTTCCCTGGTCCGGACGGCGCGCCGGATTTGTTCCATCCGGCTTTTTGCCGATTCTGTGGGTAGATAATCGGTAATGTTTGTACCGATCAAATCACGGAGATCGGCTCGGAATCGGCCGGCGAGGCCCTGGTTCCCCTGGAGAATATTCCCGTGGATATCCAGCAGGCAGGCTACTTCCGGAAAAGCGTTCAACATGACTCTCAGGGTCTCCTCGCTTTCCTGCAACGCTTCCCGGGAGCGTTTCTGTTCGGTAATGTCCTGGGCTATTTCTACAACACCGATAATGATTCCCAAGTCGTCCCGCACCGGATACCCCCGATGCAGCCAAATGGCATCGTCCTCTTTTGTTCGTTCCACTTGACACGGCTTTCCCGTCCGAAGGACATCGACCACCGGGCAGCCGGTACACGGTTCTGAAGCATTCTCCCACAGTTCATAGCAATGTCTTCCGATCATCTCGTTCCGTTGAAGCCCCAATATCTCCCAAGCGGTTCTGTTTGCAAGGACAATGCGCAAATCCGTATCGACAAAGGTAATGATATCCTGCGCGGCATCCAGCACAGCGGCCTTCTCCCGCTCGGATCGTTTCAATTCGATATTCGACTTGACCAGTTCGTTTGTGCGCTCCTCTACACGGCGTTCCAATTCGTCATTGGCTCTTTTCAGCGCTTCTTCCGCGAGTTTGCGGGCCGTAATATCGGTAACGACACCGGATGAACCGATAAACTGCCCCTTTTCGTCGATGTGGGGACGGCTGGAAGCCCGGATCCAGAGATACTCCCCGGACTTTGTACGAAATCGGTACTCACCCGTAACCGTCCGGCCGCAAAGGATATCCTGGAGCGCGATTTTTGCACGTTCCAGATCCTCCGGGGGAAAGAACGGATCGATCGGGCGGCCGACTAATTCATCGGGATCATAGCCCATCATCCTCTTGACGGCCGGACTCACGTACGTGATATTCCCCCGTGTATCCACCGTGTAGATGATATCGTTCAGCGACTCCACTAAATCTCGATATTTCTTTTCGGAAGCTTCCAGGGAACAGTGCTTCTGGTACAGAAAAACCACGGCGACGGAGGCAAACAGGAGGGAAATTGCTACCGGAAGGTAGAATGCCGGTGTACGCCAAATCGGCGGGAGAATCTCAAATCGAGCTTGGGCAGGAGTCGGATCGATATTTCGATCGTTGTCCGCTGCCCGCACCTCGAACCGGTATTCTCCCGGACTCCGCGAAGGCGTAACCGCCGTTGTGGCACGATCAAACGGAGACCATGGAATTTCATTTCCGTTTTCTTCCGATAAAGGAACAACTCGCCAGGAATAAACCAGGTCCTCCGCCAATGTCAGATTCCATTTATCCTTCGCCGAGAAAACAAATACTCCTTCATCGCCGGCGGGAATGGTCCGTGGGGATTCCCGGATCACCGTATCCGGCGGATCATCCGTCGGGCGATAACAGGCTATCCCCACATTCTGCAACGCCACCCAGATCGTCCCTTTTGGGGATTCGCAAATCCCATGGATGCTCTGCCCTTCCAGACCATCCTCGTGCGTGTAGTTCACCCAGCGCCCATCGCGACAGGAGGACAGATTGGTTGCTCTTCCCGCCGCCCAGATCGTTCCATCGCTTGCCGGAAAGATGCGCTCCACCAGGTCGCTGTGCATCCCTTCTCTGGTTGTGTATCGCTGAAGGCTCTCGCCGTCCCAACAGAACAATCCACCGCCGGTGGTCCCAAACCATATACATCCGTCCGCTTCACAGGCAATCGCGGAAATGCGATGCTGGACCTTCAGATCCTCCCCCTGTATCGATAAGAGAACCTTATCTTCTTTCCAACGCTCCACGTGGTTCTGGAACTCCACCCACACGCTGCCGTCCGGTCCCTCCGCCATGCTTCGCGCCGCCTCTATCGGGACGCTTAATCCTTTTGGGCGAAGTTCCCATTGGTCCCCAACATACTCATAGGCTCCTTTCTGGGTAGCGAGATACAGCCGACCGCTTTTTGTTTGGAGCAATTGGTTGACACCTTGGATTTCTTCGGGAATGGGTATGGAGCGGAGGACTGTTTGTCGATCCAGAGAAAACTCAACAATGCGGTCCTGGAACAGCACATAAATCCGGCCATTGCAGGGACGTGTGATCCCAGATCCCCTTTTGTTGTCCGGGTGAAGCGACGCAATCGGTTGCCAAGCGCTGCCGTTCCACTGCGCCAGACGGCCATGGTCATCCGTGGTCAGTGGCGGCATATCCGGATCGCTGCAAACCATCAGCCCCGGCAGGGACACGCCATCCACAGTACGGCGCTGGATTACCCAGGAGGTCGGGGCAATTCGGTATGCTCCAGCCTCCGTCCCGATCCACACCGCCCCATCCGGAAAACAAGAAACCGCTTCCACGCGCGGGTTCGGGACCTTGTCATTCAGAGAGGGATTTCTCCACATCCCATCCCGCCGTACCCAAATCCCTTGTCGTGTCCCGACAAATAACTCTCCATCCGGTGTCTCGTCCACACAGACAGAACTCCCTCCCAGCTCGGGTTCCGTGGTCCACTTCTCTCCATCGTATCGATACAGCGTGGCATCACCCGCCAGCCATACGGAACCATCCCGGCTCTCCAGGATGGAATAGTTCTTTCCACCCACTTCCTCTGCCCGCCACCGGTGTTCCCAATAAGAGCCGGTATATACGAGAATCCCGGATTTATTAACACCTGCCCATACCTCTCCGTTCGACATTTCGACAAGATCGCGAACGCTGTTCCCTTCTGTCAGCGTCGGGTCCAGAACCACAGCCCAATCACCATTCGGCATAGTTATCTCCCCGGATGTGTCCCGATCGGGTGACGAAGCGCGAGGAGAGAATTGCAGGACTTCTCCACCTCCCGTTCCAAACCAGAATGTTCCGTTGCTGCGTCGGAGAATACAATAAATGGAGGCCGTTGCGTGGTTCGGAATGGCGGTGGGAATGTGTTGCCAACGGCCTTGCCCGTCCTGTCTCGGCAGATAAGCAATTCCGGCCATGGTCCCGGCCCAGATTCCCCGTTCGCCATCGGGCATCAGCGTCCGCACATAGTTGTGAGGCAATCCTTCTGTTTGCCGGAAGGTCCTCCAATTGGTTCCGTCGTATCGTGAGATCCCGCCTCCCCAAGTCGCAAACCATACGGATTCGTCGTTCGTCCGGATAATATCCCGTACAATTTCCGCCCCCAGACCGTCGGAGACACCGAATCCCCTTATATTCGGCGCTTTTGCCGAACCCAGTATCGGCTGCATTGCATACAGCATCAGCAATCCGCAAAACACGTAAATGAGGCGCCGATATCCGACAAGTATTCCGGCGCTTGTCCGGCCTGGAAGCCGGTTTTCCGCATGGATCTGCTTGGCGCTGAATGCCGACTGCCGCATCATGGATGTCCGCTCCGGGTTTCGTCCGTATGCGTCGACAAAGACGCTTTTTTTTGCAATCCCACACCGGAGTTCCCGGAAATTAGCACATCTTCTATTCCGGCGCAAGCAGCAAATGGCTAGTGATTTCAATTACTTAGGACAGATTCAATAAGGCAGATTGCGTCTCTGAATCTCTCCTTGCGACCGCACAGATCGTTCGAAAGAGCCGTACCGACAAGGCAACGGTGGTGCGGATTCCCAATGTGATGACTCGTTTTCTAACCTCCCTGTAAATAAAGATTTATACCATTTCCATGCTCCGGGAAAGGGCTTGTTTTCTTGACGGTTTGGGATTTGTAGCTCAGAATGAGTGTTTGCAGCATCAACTTGGTCTCATATCGTTGCGGACGAGCCACCGGCAAGATGCCAGCGCCACCCGGAGTTTTTCTCGTCCCACCCTCTCCCGGAGGGGGAAGGAAAAGGTGGTCTCCGAGCTGTGAACTGTCCGTAAAGGCATTTGAGTCACCCAGCAACAGATCCTTTTGAGAAAGCACGAATAGATGGATCTCGATCTGATACGCCAGATAATAGCTCTCGTGGAGAAGGCGGAAATATCCGAACTGGAGTTGGAGGAAGAGGATCTTCGGGTGGTGGTGAAGAAGTATGCTGCCCCAGTAACGATATCCTCGCTTCCTCTGCAAGGATATGCGCCACCGCCGCCTGTGCCCGTGCCGGCTGAAGCGAAATCAACCTCCGAGCCGGAGAGCAAGCCGCTCGACGATGTGAATGTCATCAGGTCACCCATGGTGGGGACGTTTTATCGTGCTCCCTCCCCGGATGCGGAACCGTTTGTGGAGGTGGGAAGCGATGTGCGGGAAGACACGGTGGTGTGCATTCTGGAAGCGATGAAAGTGATGAACGAGTTGAAAGCAGGATATCGTGGAAAAGTGGCGGCTATACTGGTGGAAAACGGTCAACCGGTGGAATACAACCAGCCGTTATTCCATATTCGAAAGAGTTGACAAATCCGGCCCCCGGTATGGGTGTGCCGTCCGGGATCATCCATGTTTACCAAGATTCTGATTGCCAATCGGGGCGAAATTGCCTTACGGATTATCCGTGCCTGTCGAGAGATGGATATCCGCACGGTGGCGGTGTACTCGGAAGCGGATGGAGACAGCCTTCATGTGCAGTTTGCCGATGAGGCGGTGTGTATCGGTGCCGCGCCGCCGCGAGAAAGTTATCTGAACGTGCCTCGGATCATCAGCGCGGCCGAGATTACGGATGCGGATGCGATTCATCCGGGATACGGTTTTTTGTCGGAGATTCCCCATTTTGCGGAGATCTGTACCTCTTGCAATATCACGTTTATCGGGCCGCCGGCGGATGTGATTGCGCGAAGCGGAGACAAGTCGAAAGCGCGGGAAATCATGAAGAAACATGGCGTACCGATCATTCCCGGCTCCGATGGAATTGTGGCCAATCCGGATGAGGCGGTGGAGTTGGCTCACCAGATCGGATACCCGGTGATCTTGAAAGCGGCGGCGGGGGGGGGCGGGCGAGGAATGCGTGTGGCGCATACGGATATCAGTCTGAGAAAGTCGTTTGGAACGGCGCAGTCGGAGGCGGAACGCGCATTCGGAAATCCATATCTTTATTTGGAAAAATACATTCAACGTCCCCGCCATGTTGAATTTCAGATTCTGGCGGACCATTACGGGAATATGGTTCACTTGGGGGAGCGCGAATGCTCGTTTCAGCGTCGGCATCAGAAAATGCTGGAGGAAGCGCCATCGGCCGCGGTCAGCCCGGAGTTGAGGGAGAAGATGGGGGAATCGGCTATTCAGGCGGCCAAAGCATTTGAATACCGGAATGCGGGGACCATCGAGTTTCTGTTGGACGAGAACGGGAACTACTACTTCATTGAAATCAATACGCGGATTCAGGTGGAACATCCGGTCACGGAGGCGATTACGAGCCTTGACCTGGTGAAAGAGCAGATTGCGATTGCGGCCGGTGAGCGTTTGCAGTTCAAGCAGCAAGACATTATTGTCCGGGGCCATGCCATCGAATGCCGAATCAACGCAGAGGACCCGTCGCAGAATTTTATGCCGAGTTGCGGGAAGATTACTGCGTTGCACCTTCCGGGCGGTCCGGGGATTCGGATCGATACGCACATTTACACAGAATACGTTATTCCCCAGAACTATGATTCTATGCTGGCGAAGGTGATTGCATGGGGTCGCACCCGTGAGGAGGCGACGGCGCGGATGCGGCGGGCGCTTCACGAAATGGTGATCGAAGGGGTTTCCACCACGATCCCGTTTCAGGAGATTATTCTCAACAGTCGCCAATTTCGGTCGGGGAAGTTCAACACGGCCACAGTGGAGCAGTTGCTGGAAACGGCGTATCCTGATACAGGGCGTCAGGGAGGACTGCCGCTGGTAGAAATGGGCGGAGCGGTGGTATGATGGTTTAGTTGAACCTACTCCGCGTCTGCCCCAATCTTTGGGGGAGAGGGTTTGCGACAGTTTCGCGATCTTTGACTTAACGACATGGCGATCTATGGAGGCTGAAAGTGAACGGATATTACATGACGGAAAACGGGCGGGTGAGTATCGCCCCGAACATTCTCAAATCCTTTGTGATAAAGGAGCTGGAGGGATCCTCGTGTTTTCGGCTTTGCGCAACACGCGGCGAAGGGCTGGGAGAGTATTTCGGCAAGCGGAGTCTCGATAACAGTATCCGGGTGTCGTTTACGGACAGCGGTCGGGCGAACATCAGCCTGAATCTTCAGGTGCTGTTTGGGACCCGCATCCGTTTGAAGGCGCGTGAGTTACAGGGTCGGATTGCACGAGCCATCGCACTCGGCACAGGTTTGGATGTGGAAGATGTGTCGATTACTGTGGATCGGGTATATTGCGAGCCGGAAATCCTGGACAATCTTGTATCAGAGCCGACCCAGTCCAGCAACATTGATCTCGACGAAGGGTAAGGCAAAGCGTGTCCATCGAACGGAATCGGGAGTGACCGTACGGAATTGACTTTATCGCCCCCGAGCGGGGGAAAGGAGGTGCCCGGTGACATTCTATCGCAGGTTATCCCTCATCATTGCATTTTTGCTTCTATTGGGTGCGGCAGTGGGATTGGCGTATGTGTATTTTGCCGGGGAGCCGCTCTTGATGAACGCGGCCCGGTGGATAACAGATTGGTTGTTGAATTCGAACTTTTCGTGGGTGATTGTGTTGATCCTGGTGCTGCTTCTTGTGAATCTCGCTTTTTCGGTTCTGGCGGCGGCCTTCGAGTTCACGCCCGGATTCAGCCGTCATTTGACCATCGATGGAGAGGGCGGGCAGATCTCGGTGGCATTGGACGCTGTGGAGGAGTTCCTTCGTCGGAAAGGGTGTGAGGTAAGCGGGGTGCAGGAATTGCAGGTGAACGCGGAAGTGTGCAGCGGGTTGCTTGCTGTCTATTGCAGGCTTTCGTTGATCCTCGACCGGGACATCCCCACATTCGCCAAAGAATTTCAGGGACTCTTACGAAATGAGATTACGCGAACGCTGGGCGCTCAGGACATCAAAGAGATTCGGGTGATTATTTACAAGATGGTGACGGACGATTCCGGGTTACGTCCTTCCTCTGCAGATGCGAAGATCAAGACGGAAGAACCGGGGGAGTTAGACCGGCGATGAATCGCCGGTCTATTTTCATTCAGCCGTTCGGGCGCACCGACCGGAATATCCGTTGTCTCGAACGGGACATTGGATAATAGCCCGCCGTTTCAACAGGGCGCAATTCATTCCCGTTCAAATGACTCTTCGGTCGACGCAGGCCATTCACGAATCCGTCCGGGTTCGACAATCCAAAATCGTACCCACCGTTGAAACGGTGGGCTATTGTCGTCCGTCCTTTGGACGGATTGATGATAGCCCGACGATTTATCGCCGGGCATTTTATCACCCGGCATTTTATCCCTGCCCGCCATCATGCCCACCGTCGG
>Ga0116149_1000275_pt1 | contig 68411 bp, 44 predicted proteins | sample AD_UKC057_MetaG_FD_89787 | JGI IMG/M metagenome (GOLD analysis project Ga0116149, IMG submission 89787) | Active sludge microbial communities of municipal wastewater-treating anaerobic digesters from USA - AD_UKC057_MetaG | ecosystem: Engineered > Bioreactor > Anaerobic > Digestate | place: USA...
CCTGCCGTTCATCATCGACGGGACGGCCTCGGCGTGTCAGGCGCCGTCGGACATTGCGTGGCTGAGCGAGAGCCCGACGGCGGGCACGACGGCGGCCGGGGGGACGAGCCCGGTGGACGTGACCTTCGACGCGACGGTGGTTGGGGTTGGGACGTACGAGGCGCTGCTGTGCGTGTTCAGCAACGATCCCAACGAGCCGATCGTGGAGGTGCCGGTGACGATGGAGGTCGTCATTCCGGTCGAGCTGATGGGCATTTCGATCGAGTAGAAGACCTGACCGCGCGGGCCGACCCGCGCTGACAGCAACCAGCCGCCACCCTCCGGGGTGGCGGCTTTTTCGTGGCTGGTTCCCAGTCTCAGCGGATGGGCCGGGCCCTGCCGCATGCGGTGTGGCAGCGCGCGCGATCGCTGCTACAATCCTCGCCGGGTATCGCTCACACAGGGTCACCGACGACGAGAGGGGCTCGCAGCCGGCGGCCCGAAACCGGGCGCGGGCCGAGCCCGCACCAAGTCGTCGGAGGTGGGTATGTGTCGTCCGATGCGTCTCCTGCCGGCATTCGTCGTGTGCTCTCTGCTCCTGGCGTCGATCGGCGCCGCCCAGTGGTCTGGGGATCCTGCGGCGAACCTGCTGATCGCCGACCGGTCCGGACCACAGGTCCAGGCAAAGATCGTCGCCATTCCCGGCGGCGGCTTCTACGTGAGCTGGTTCGACAACGCGAACGGCGGCTACGATGTCTACCTGCAGCGGCTCGACGTCGCCGGCGTCGAGCAGTGGTCCCATAACGGCGTGCTGGTGGCCGACCGCAACTACGGCTGGACGATGGACTACGGACTGGGCGTCGACACCGCCGGGTGTGCGCTCCTCGCCTTCAACGACGATCGCAGCGGCGGCGAAGAGGTCACCGTCGCCAGGATCGATCCGGACGGCAACCTGGTCTGGGGAACGGACGGCGTCCAAGTGGGCTCCGGCGAGGTCTACCAACCGCAGGTGGCGGGGACGAGCGACGGCAGCTCGGTGGTCGCATGGACGGAAGGCCTCGCACTGAAAGTGCAGAAGCTCGATCCCAACGGGGCGCCGCAGTGGGGCCCCGGGGTGACCATCTCGCCGACCTCGGGGATGTTCTTCGTGGCCGACGTGAAGGGGTCCGACGCGGGCAATGCGATCGTGTCCTGGGTGCACGGGGGCTACCCGAACCCGCCCCACCTGTGGGCGCAGAAGCTGGCGTCGGCTGACGGCGCGCTGCTGTGGGGCGCCGGCGGCGTCGCTGTCTGCGACGGGGATTCTCTGCAAATGGGCAACTTCCCGCCCTTCGTGAGCGACGGCGAGGGCGGTGCGGTGTTTTCCTGGTACATCAACTCCGCTCCGGGGGACTATTTCCTGCAGTGCCGCGTGCAGCGCGTTCTCGCCAACGGCAGCGAGGCCTTCGCGCACAATGGCGTGAACGTCTCGACCTTCCCCACCCGGCAGCGGGTCGGGCCGAGCGCCGCCTTCCTGCCCGACACCGACGAGGTGGTGGTGTTCTGGGCCGAGACCGACTACCTCCAGGACCAGTACGGCCTCTACGGCCAGAAGCTCGACGCGTCGGGTGCGCGCCAGTGGACCGACAGCGGCGTCGAGCTGGTCCCGCTGAGCGGCAATTTGATCTCCAGCGTGACGACCCTGCCCTTCGCCGACGGCGCCATGGTGGCCTGGGTGGACAGCGTGGCCTACTTGACCAACGAGCCGCTCCGCGGCACCCGCGTCGACGGCAACGGCGACTTCGTGTGGGCAACCCCGATCGTCGACCTGTCGACCGTGGCGACGCCGAAGTCGGACGTCGTTGGCGCGCTCAGCACAGCCGGCTACGGCGCCTTCGCGTGGACCGACGGCGACGAGGTCTCTACCTCTGACATCCCGGCCCAGAACTTGAACGGCGACGGCAGCCTCGGCAGCTCCGCGCTCTTCATCGACGGCTTCGAGTCGGGCGACACGACAGCCTGGTCGGTGACGGTGCCGTAGGAGGTGGCAAGCTAGGGCAGCAGGAAGACGTGGGCCGCTCCGGCATCGGGGCGGCCTTCGACGTCGGCCAGGCGCGCACCGATGACCGCGGTGTGACCGAACATCGCGACCTCGCCGAGCAGGTCCGAACGCGCCGCGTCGTCGGCCATCACAAGACCGGACGGGGTCCACGACCCGCCCGAACGGTCGAACAGGTAGGCGCAGCCGGCCTGCCAGACGCTTCCCGAGCTGTACCACGGCGATCCGACCAGCAGGTTGCGGCCGGCGACCGCGACCGACCAGCCGAACTGCTGCCAGGGCGTGGCCTCGAATGGGACGAGCTTCTGGGACTCGACCCACTCGCCGTCGATCCGGGTGAAGACGTAGGCCGACCCCGAGCTCTCATTGACGGCATCGTCGTCGTAGGGCGCGCCGACCACGATCAGGTCGCCGGCAATCGCTACCGAGGAGCCGAAGTGGTCGCCGTTGGCGGGGTCGCCGGCTGCGAGCTCCTGCTCGAGCCCCCACTCATCGCCGTTGCGCACGAAGACCGACGCCCCTCCCGCCGTGATCTGCAATGAGGAAGACCACCGCCACTCGGCCCCGACCACCAGCCGATCGCCGTCGAGAGCGAGGCTGTGGCCGAAGTTGCCGCCCTGCCCCGGCAGCGCCCGGATGATCCTCGGCTCCGGCCACGAGCCATCGCCGCGCTCGTAGACGTACACGGTGTCGGTGGCCCAGGTGCCGACCGCGAGGGTGTCCCCGTCGAGCGCCAGGCTGTGACCGAAGTGCGCTTCGTCGAGGGGGTCGGGGGCCGTGAGCTTCTCCTCCAGTGCCCAGGTCCGGCCGGAGCGGACGAAAACGTAGACCGAGCCGGCGTTCGAGATGGCGCCGTGGTCGTCGTGCTCGGCGCCAACGGCGATCAGGTCGCCGCCGACCGCGACCGCGCGGCCGAAGCCGTCGCCCTGCTCGCGGTCGAACGCGAGCAGCCGCTGGCGGGGGCGCCAGCGACCGCCGCCGCCCACGAAGACCTGGGCGAACCCTTCGCGGTACAGCGCCGGATCGCCGATGACGTCGCCGGGCGCGCCGACCACGATGACGCCGGGCGCGACGGCCACCGAGCGGCCGAGCTCGTCGCCCGCGGCGGGAACCTGCGCCACCAGCCGCGCGACCTCGGTCGGCGCGGCCAGGACCGAACGCCGGCCCCGGGCCCGGCGCCAGTCGGGTGCGTCGGCGGCGAGCATGGCGGACGTCGCGGCCGAAGCTGCGACAACGAACAAGGCGATTCTGACGCCTCGAGAGGGCACCCCCGACCTCCCTCGAAGGCGCACTCGCGCCGCTCGGCACGTCGCGTGCGGGCGCGGGAGCGCCTCCTTCTCCCCCGCAGGATTGTAGGGGCTCCCGTGCCGCAACGACGCGCATGAGATGCGGTAGCAGTTGCTTGCCGGCGCGGTCCGGCGGGACGGGCTGGATGAGCGTTCCGGGCGTCGTCGGCTCGGCTGCAGCCGGGCCAGGGGCTATCTCTGCTTCCTCGCCGACGGCTGGGGCATCGCCCGCCAGAAGCGAAGGCCGGCGAGCCGGACCGCGCCGCGGTGGTAGCCGTCCGGAAACAAGCGCTGGAGATCGCTGAGCTCCAGGCCGTTGTCCTCGCAGGTTGCGTAGAGGGTCGGCACGACGCCATCTCGAGCGTGGGCCGCGCGCAGGTAGTCGATGATCCGCCAATGATCGGCGGTCAGCCCGCCGGGCATCTCGAGCGCGGCGGCGGTGGCCTCGGCGAAGCCGCGGTCCCAGTCGGCAGGGTCGAGGAGGAAACCCAGGGTGTCGGTCCGGTAGCCCTGAAGGGGGTGGCCGCCGTCAGGCGGCCGCTCGGCGGCGACCGGCGGCTTGCCCTCGACCCAGTGCTGGCTCTGCGCGGTCCAGTAGGCGACGCCGGCGAGACGGCAGGCGCCGCGGTGGTAGCCCGCCGGGAACAGGCGCTTGAGGTCCTTGAGCCGCATCTTGAAGTTCATGCAGGTCACGTAGACCAGGGGGACCCTGCCGCGTTCCTCGAAGGTGTCGCGGATGAAGCGGATCACCGTCCAGTGCTCGTCGGTCAGGCCGCCCTTGATGCCGGCCGACCGGGCGTAGGTCCTGGCGAAGCCCTCGTCCCAGTCACCGGGGGAGATCAGGAAGCCGTTGTCGTCGATCCGATACTCCTGGCCGTCCGGCTTCCGGGTCATCTCGTGCCCCCCCCGGCCGCGCCTCGTCGCGCGGCCACCGAGCGCTTCGTCTGCGCCGAGTGAACTCCGGGCGGTGCGCTGTCGGCCGTGCGCCCGTCGTCATGACAGGTGTCGCAGGTCGGCGAGGCGTCGTAGCGGTGGTCCACGTGGCACGCGTCGCAGTCGATGTCGGCGTGGACGTCGTCGAGCACCAGCCCGGTCACGTGGTGCTTGAAGTTCTCCGGGGTCCACTTGGCATGGCACGAGCTGCACATGCTGTTGATGCGGCCCATCCGCTTGGCCTTGGGGTGGCATGCCCAGCAGTCCAGCTGCTGGTGGTAGCCGGTGAGCGGGAAGCCGGTCCGGTTGTGGGTGAAGCCGGGGCGCTCCTTGGTGTCGTGGCACTTGGCGCAGGGGTCCTTGGCGTGGCACCCGTTGCACATCTCGTGGACCTCTTCCTGGGTCCGTGCGCGCTGCCGGCCCACCGTGATGTCGTGGCAGTCGGCGCAGCTCTCCTTGATGTGGCAGTCGGTGCACTGGAAGCCGAAGAGCTCGACGTGCTCCTTGTGCTGGAAGGTCACGATGGGCCCCGCCTGGTAGGGCGTCGTGAAGACCCTGGTCGTCGGCACCGCGATCTCCGGGTGGACCGCCCCGACGATGTCGGTCGGATCGGCCGCCGCGGTCGCCAGCTCGGCCTGCCGGCTCGGGGCGTGGCACACGACGCACTTGGTGTCGTGGCTCCACTCGCGATGGCAGGCCAGGCACTGGCGGTGGTAGGCGCCCTTGAGGTTCGGCTTGCTGAGGTCGGCGGCGCTGCCGTTCGGCTCGTGGCAGTCGCTGCACGGCGGGATCAACCCCGGCGGGCTGAAGTGGTGGCAGGTCGCGCAGTCGAGGCCCATCTCGGCCATGCCGGCGTGGGCCTTGTGGTTGAACTCGACCGGCAGATAGAGGTCAGCGATCTGGTCGAGCTGGACCACGCCGGGAGCCTCCCGCAGCTGGTGCTTCGACGTCATGTGCACCATCTGCGTTCGCGGGCAGGACTTCAGGCACGTTTCGCGGGCGGTGGGCACGCCACAGGTGTGGCACTCGCTGCAGTCCGCGGGCATCGCCTGGCTGCCGGCGGTCTGCGGGCTTGCCGACCCGGGCAGCAGCGCCACGAGCAGCAGAGCGAAGCTGACGATCCAGGGGCGGGCTGAGCTCATCGGGTTGCTCCCTCCGGCTCCGACGCCGGTGCCGTCGCCGCGACCTCGCGATGGTCCTCCAGAGGCGGTGCGGCGATGACCGGGAAGATCATCACCAAGGCCCGGTAGACTAGCACCAGGGTGGCGATCAGTCCCACGGTGACGACGATCTCGAACGGGCTCGGGAAGTAGCCCTTCTCCGGGTAGAGCGGCTGGTACGCGACGAGAAAGACGTTGATCCGGTTGAGCGCGACACCGAAGATCACGAGGCTGGAGGCGATGAACAGGCCGGTGAGCGACCGGCGCACCTTGGTCACCAGCAGCAGGACCATCGGCGCGATGACGCCGAGCCCGATCTCGATGAGGAACATCACGGACTGCAGCGATCCCTCGAAGACGTAGCCGACCGCATCGCGCTCCACGAGGTCGGCGACCTTGAGTGCCAGGTAGGCGGCGAGGATGATCGGGGTGTACAGGGCGATCTCGGACAGCAGCTTCCGTTCAGGTTGAAGCTTGAACGAGCGGCTCGCGAGGATCGACTCGAAGATCACCATCGGGAAGCCGACCGCGATCGCCGACATCAGGAACAGCAGGGGCGAGACCGGGGTGTACCAGAGCGGGTGCATCTTGGTGGGCGCGATCACCATGAGGGTGCCGAGCGACGACTGATGCAGGCACGACAGCACGACGCCGGCGATGATGAACAGCGAGATGAACCGGCCCAGGAAGCGGTGGCAGACCACCAGCCAGGAGTTGACGACGCGGTTCAGCAGCCGCAGCGGGCCCGGCAGGTTGACCCGCCCCATGAACCGCTCGGCAACGATCGGCAGAAACTCGATGTAGAGCACCGAGAGGTAGATCATGACGCAGATGCCGACCTCGAACAGGACCGAGTCGCCCTGCCACATGCTGGGCAGCATCGGGTGCCACACGTTGTAGTAGCGGCCGAGGTCGGCAAGCAGGCCGATCACGACGAAGGTGTAGCCGAGCATGGCGGTGAGCAGCGCCGGCCTGACGATCGCGTGGTACCGCTCCTTGTGGAAGATGTCGGCGAGGGCGGCGGTCGTGAATCCGCCGGCGGCGAGGGCCACCCCGGAGGCGACGTCGATCGCGATCCAGATGCCCCACGGCCACTGGTTGTCGAGGTTGGTGGCGGCCTCGAGGCCGAACAGCAGGCGATAGAGGTAGGCGGCGCCTCCCACCAGCGCGAGCGCCACCAGGACGAGCGTGCCCCGCGTCAGGTAGGGGGTCTTGACGGGGTGCGGATGGTGGTGCTCAGCCACTGGTGCTCTCCTCAGACCCTTCCTCGCCGCGCATCGCGTGCATGATCAGACCGAGGAAGCCATAGAGCGCCAGCGGCGGCACGAACGACTTGAAGATCGCGTGCTGGATCCGCTCGGTATGGTGGGGGATCGGGTCGTTGTCCAGCACCGGCAGCCCGGTGTGCCAGAACTCGACCGGCGTCAGGTACAGCCAGCAGGTGCCACCGCCCTCGAACTCGCCGTAGACGTAGGGGTGGTAGCGCCCCGGGTTGCCCTGGATCCGAGTGTGAGCGGCGTCGAGCAGCGACTGCCGGGTGCCGAAGGTGAGGGCCTCGTTGGGGCAGATCGCGACGCAGGCGGGCGCACGCCCCTCCTCGAGGCGGGAGTCGCAGAACGTGCACTTGCGGACCCGCGGCTGCACCGCCTTGTGGTACTCGTAGGCGGGGATCTGGAACGGGCAGGCGACCATGCAGTACCGGCAGCCGATGCACTTCCACTCGTCGTACCTCACCGGGCCGGCGTCGGTCTTGACCAGTGCCCCGACCAGGCACGCCGACGCGCAAGCCGGGTCGACGCAGTGCATGCACTGCAGCTTGACGGTCCACGAGCGGTCGGGGACGGACGGGCTGCGGAAGCGGTTGACCACCGTGTAGACGTCGTGGTCGGGCCGCCGCGGCGTGTCGACCACCTTGAGGTCGTCGAAGCTCGAGGCCGGAACGTCCGCCAGCCCATGTTGGACATTGCACGCCCACTCGCACTTGCGGCAGCCGATGCAGGCGACCGTGTCCACCAGCACCGCCCACGACTTGGCCGCGTCCGGGCTGGAGGCCGATTCGGCGTCGGCGGGTCGAGCGCCGGCCGCCAGGGCCGCGCAGCCGGCCCCCGCCAGCCGGAGAACCTGTCTGCGATCAAGAGTCATGAACCCCCCTCACGAGCATCGCCGGGCAGTGTAGCGACAGACCCGGTGCACCGCAAATCGTTCCTGATCGTGCAAGCGCCGTACCACCGGCGAGGCGGATCCCGGGTTCGAAAGCAAACCTTTTCCTTGGAGTGACATACGCCGAAGCGCCAGGGGCCGGTTGACGCTCGGGGGTGGGACAGAATGTTCCAGGGCTCCTGTCAGCCCGCGGTTGTCGAACGCAAGTTGCTTCCTATCAAGGAGATCGACTGTCGACCCCGACTGAGACAGGATGTCCCAAGACGGCCTGACACGCCGGACCGCCCGTGCTGCGAGCGGCGCGTCGCTCAGGCCTGCCTCTCCTCGAGGTCGTCGATCAGCGGCTGCCACGCGCCGTCCTCGCGAATGGACGGATCGCGGGCCAGCACGTGCCCGCAGCTCGGACAGGTCGTGGACGCGGCCGGCTCGTGCGACGGCCGCTCCCACTCCTCGTAGCACTCACCGCATTTCGGGCAGGAGACCTCGATCTTCTGGATCGCCCAGCTCATGAGTCCTCCTCTCCGGGCCCCGGCAGAGGCCGTATCGCCACCTCCAATGTAGGTCATTCGGGCGGAAAACGCCCGTTTTGTGGGGCAGCCATCCTGGCTTCCTTGTGTTTGCGACCGACCGCTGTCATCATCCCGCGCATGTCGCGCCCGTCGCGCAAGGAGAAATCATGAGAGCTCTTGTGGGGATCGATCGCCGTTTCCGTGGCCGACTGCTCATGGCAGTTGGCGTCATGTTGCTGGTGCCCGTCCTTGCCGGTGCGGACGAGGGCGCGCCGAAGGTCGTCAAAGGCGAGCCGCCTGCCGACGTTTGCGCGATGCTGGACGACGTCGAGCTGCGCAGCCGGATGGACGGGCTCCTGTTCAAACTGACCGTGCTGTGCGGCCGAACGGACCTGCTCGGCCAGGTACCCCCTGAGCCGGCGGCCGAGGTCGGGCCGGCGCAGCCGGACGCGGGGGGCGTCGACATCCCGGTCAACAACCCGGCCGGCGACGTTGGCCAGACCTCGCACACCCAGAGCGAGACCTCGATGGCGCGCAACGAGGTCACCGGCACGATTTGCGCCGGCTACAACGACTCCTACAACTACTCGGTCAACGGCGTCACCGGCTTCTCCCGTTCCGTTGACGGCGGCGCGACCTTCACCGACCGCGGCGGGCTGGATGCCAACAGTTTCGGTGACCCGAGCCTGGTCTGGCGCAAGAGCGACGGCCACTTCTACTTCGCCACTCTCCACACCAGCGGTCTGGGCATCTACCGTTCGACCGACGACTGCACAACCTTCTCCTTCCTGGGAGTGATCTCCAACGGGGGCTGGTCTGACGACAAGGAGCTGATCGCGGTCGACAACAACCCGGCGAGCCCCTACTACGGCCGGCTGTACTGTGTATGGACCGACTTCGGCGCCGGCCAGGTGATTCGCTCCACCTACTCCGACAACGGCACGACGTGGTCGTCGCCAGTCACCATCAGCACCGGCACCACGCCCCAGGGAGCGTGGCCGGTGATCGCGCCCAACGGCGACGTCTTCGTGTCGTGGGCGCGCGGGGTGGAATCGCCGTCGCTCACCATCGACATCACGCGCTCCGCGAACGGCGGCGTCAGCTACACCATGGCGACCTCGCCGGCCGCCGGCAAGACCACGCCGAGGGATGCATCGGGGACCGGCAGCTGCGGTCGCTACGCGCTGAAGGGCGGAATCCGCTACCTGCCGTCGCCACAGATCGCGGTCGGGCCGGACGGCGTGCTCCACGCGGTCTACAGCTATGACCCGGACGGCTACAACACGGGCGACGTGATCGACGCCTTCTACCGCCGCTCGACCGACAGCGGGGCGACCTGGGGCCCCGAGGTGCGGCTCAACACCGACGCGACCACCCGCGACCAGTTCTTCCCGACCCTCTCGGTCGGCGCCGGCAACATCGTCTCCACCACCTGGTACGACCGCCGCGAGGACGCCAACAACACCCTGTTCAAGTACTACCAGCGCTTCTCGTTCGACGGCGGCATCACCTGGGAGCCGGACGAGCCGGTGTCCGACGTGGCCTCGCCGGTCTACCTCGATCCCAACCTGGCCACCTGCTACCACGGCGACTACGACACCCACCTCCAGACCGGGACCCACGCGGTCGCGCAGTGGTCGGACGATCGCTACGTCCAGAGCGGACACAACGACCCCGACGTGTTCGCGGACCTGCTGCCGATCAGCACCGACTTCCTGCTCCTGCCGCAGGAGACGTCGCTGGCGGTGTGTGCACCCGACAGCGCGGTCGTCACCATCGACGTGCCGCAGTTCTCCGGCTTCTCCGAGCCGGTGACGCTCGCCACCGGAACCCTGCCGCCCGGCCTCGCCGCCGGCTTCGTCCCGAACCCGGTCACGCCGCCCGGGTCGAGCGACCTGACCCTGAGCGGCACCGGCGGCGTCGCGGCCGGCAGCTACGAGATCACGGTGACCGGGACCTCGAGCCCGGGCGGCGTCGTCCACGACGCCAGCATCACCCTCGGCGTGTTCAACGCCCCCGCGGGCGCGGTCGACCTCGTCGCCCCGGCCAACGGCGCCCTCAACCAGGCGCTGCGGCCTGCCTTCGCGTGGTCGGCGGCCACCCAGGGGTCCAGCTACACCCTCGAGGTTGACGACGACCCGGCGTTCGGCAGCCCGGCCCTCGTCGAGCCCGGAATCACCGAGACCACATTCACCCCGAGCAGCGATCTGGCGTCCAACACCACCTACTACTGGCGGGTCACCGCGCTCAACGTCTGCGGCGCCGGGCCGACCTCGCTGGTCTTCTCGTTCACCACCGAGGCGCTGCCCGGCGACTGCGGGATCGGCACGATTCCGCTGGTCACCTTCACCGAGGACTTCGAGGAGCCCGGCGCGCCGGGATGGACCCACAGCGGCACCGGCGACACCTGGACCCTGTCCGGGGCGCGGGTGCACGGCGGCGCCTTCGCGTACCACGCCGACGGCGTCGGAACCACCACGGATCAGCGGCTGGTTTCGCCCGAGCTGGTGCTTCCCACCGAGATCCCGGTGACCATGCAGTTCTGGAACTGGCAGTCGATGGAGCCTTCCGGCGGCGGCTGCTACGACGGCGGTATCCTCGAGATCTCCACCGACAATGGCGCCACCTGGACCTACCTGCCGACGACCGTGATGCAGACCGATCCCTACGACGGTCCGGTGTCCGGGCTGGGTGGCCTCGAGGGCTGGTGCGGCGACCCGCAGGACTGGCTGCGCTCGGTGGTCGACCTCGATGCCTACGCCGGCCAGACGGTCCGCTTCCGCTTCCGCCTGGGCACCGACGTGTCGGTGAGCCGCGAGGGCTGGTACGTCGACGACGTGGTCGTCCAGTCGTGCGTGCCGGCGTTCCCGGACTTCTACCTCGGCACGACGCCCGGCAGCTCCACGATCTGCGCCGGTGACAGTGCCGACTACACCGTCAACGTCGGCGCATACAGCGGTTTCTCGAACCCGGTCACTCTCGCGGCGAGCGGCAACCCGGCCGGCACGACGGCCGGCTTCTCCCCGAATCCGGTGACGCCCCCTGGCTCGAGCCTGCTGACCATCGGCAACACCGGTGGCGTCGCCGGCGGCAGCTACGGCATCACCATCAGCGGCGCCGCCGACGGCAGCGCAGGCCACTCGACCGGGGTCACGCTCAACGTGGTCGTGCCGGCCGCGCCGCCGGCCCTGACCGCGCCGGCCAACGGAGCGATCGACCAGCCGCTGCGGCCGGTCTTCCAGTGGACCGCGGCGGCGGGCGCCTCGAGCTACGCGCTGGAGGCCGACGACGACCCGGCGTTCGGCAGCCCGGCGGTCGCCGTGACCGGCCTTGCCGGGACGACCTACACGCCGACGACCGATCTCGACGAGGGCACCACCTACCACTGGCGGGTGAGGTCGGAGAACCTGTGCGGGCCCGGCGCCGCCTCGACGGTGTACTCGTTCACGACCTTGAGCCTGATGCCGTTCGCGGACGGCTTCGAGTCCGGCGACACCAGCGGTTGGTCGACGACCGTGCCCTGAGGAGGATCCAGGGGATAGGATCTGGGGGATAGCCCCGACCCACGCCGCAACCGAGACCGCCCCGGGAAACCGGGGCGGTTTCCTTTCCCAATTCGGGAACGGGAACGGGGACGGGAACGGAAGCGGAATCGGAGACGGGCACGGGTGGATGGACGTGTTGCCCTGGATCCTAGATCCTAGATCCTAGATCCTGGGTCCCGCCCCGATGCCCCTTTGTGCGAGCTCGTCGTGGATCCACGCCTCGAGGTCCGGCGTCATGTAGAAGCGCGGGCGCAGCAGGTCGTCATCCCTCGCGATGACATGCTCGGCCTGTGCCGCGTCGGCGAGCTCGGTGCCGGGGTAGATCCGCACCCCGACCGTCACCCTGAGCAGGTCGAGCCCGAGCGACTGGGCGAAGTCGAGCGAGGCCGTGACGCTGGCTCGGGTCTCGCCCGGGCCGCCGAGCAGCAGGAAGCCGAAGCGGCCGATGCCGTGGCCGGCGAGGAGCTCCGAGACGCGCCTCACCTCGGCAGCGTTGAAGTGCTTGCGGTACGCACGCAGCATGCGGTCGTCCCCGGACTCGAAGCCGAGGCTGACGGCCCGGCAGCCGGCTTCGGCCATGGCGCTCACCAGCTCCTCGTCGAGCCGGCTCGGGTAGACGATGCACTGCCACTCGACACCGGCGTCGAGCGCGCTGATGCGGCGGCAGAGCGCGAGGACGTGGTCGCGGGGGATGTTGAAGACGTTGTCGACAAACTGAACTCGCTGCACTCCGGCAGCCGCCATTCTGGCGAGCTGTTCGGCGACCAGCTGCGGAGACCGGCAGCGCAGGTGGCAGCCCTCGATGAGGGGGGTCGAGCAGTAGCTGCAGCGGAAGGGGCAGCCGCGGCGGGTCTGCACCGGTACCCAGACATCGGGCCGCGCGACGTCGGCGCTCGCCCACAGCCGAGGGCCCGGCTCGGGCAAGGTGTCGAGATCTGCCACCGCGGCCCGGCGCTCCGCCGGCCGATGTCCGGGGCCGAACACGCCCGGCAGGTCCCAGGCGTCGCTGCCGATCTCGAGACGGTCGAGCAGCGCCGGGAAGGCCTCCTCACCCTCGCCGCAGACTCCGAGGTCGGCGTCGAGGTAGCGAAGCACCGCCTCGGGGAACAGCGTGAAGCCGGCGCCACCGAGGATGACTGGTGCCGCCGAGGCCGACCTGCAGGCCGCGATCAGCGGCCGCACCTTGTCGAGCAAGAAGGCAGGCCGCGCCATCTCCTGATCGTCGATGTTGCGAACCGAAACGCCGATCGCATCCGGCCGCGTGACACCGATCTCGCGGCGGAGTGCGAGCTCCGGATCCGCCTCGCCCATGAGGTCGAGGAAGGCCACGTCGTGGCCGTGCGCCGCAGCCGCGGCGGCAACCAGTGCTGCGCCCAGCGGCAGCGTCGGCAGGTTGATCCGCTCGGTGTTGCCGGCGACGACCAGGACCCTCACCGGCGGCCGCCTGCGATCAAGGCGTCGTACGCCTGCTCGAGCTTCTGCCAGTGCCTCGTCTCCTCGACCGCCAGCGCCTCGAGCAGGGTGGTGATCCCCAGGTCGTCGGCGGCCGCTGCGAGATCCCGGTACACCGTGTAGGCACGGCGCTCGGCGTCGATGGCGGCGAGCAGGACCTGAGCCGGGGTCGCGTCAGGGGTCAGGGCCGGCACCGCCAGTGGGGCGGAGAGCTGGACTGTCGGCGACCCCTTCGCGAACAGCGACAGGTCCCCCTCGCGCACCCCATCGAGGGCCTCGCGGTGGGCGTCCTCCTCGCCCGCGATCAGCAGCAGGAGCTCACGCAGGCCCGGGCCGTCCACGCGACCGGCGAGGTCCCGGTAAGTCGTGGCCGCCTCGACCTCGGCCGCGATCGCGAAGTCGAGGACCTCCTCGATGGTCATCGGATCCATGGCAGTGACCCCCAGGGCCACGCGGGCCGGTGAACGGTTCCCCCAGTATGCCCGACTCCAAGAAAAACTGAACCGCCTACGGCACCGTCGCCGACCACTGGTCGGTGTCGCCGGTCTCGAAGCCGTCGGCGAACAGCAGCCCGGCCTCGAAGGCGCCCAGGTCGCGGGCGCCGTCGTCGGGGCGGGGCGCGGCTGACTGGTGGCGAACGTACTGCCACGCCGGCAGGTGGTCGGGAAGGGCCTCCGGGTGAAGGTCGCCGCCGGCGTCGACCAGCGGGCTGGCCGGGGCAGGGGAGAAGTCCTGCAATGGGAGGTCGGTGAAGCCCGGGTCGTCGCCCGCGAGGTTGCCGCCGTTGTCGACGAAGCTGCCGTCGAAGGTGCCGTGGCTGACCACCCATCCCGCCCGCAGCCAGCTGTCGCGCAGCTCGAGAACCCCGGAGCTGTCGAGCAGGGCGAGGTGCGGCCCGCTGGCCGTGGTGTAGACGACGTTGTCGCGCACGTCGGCGTGCTCGTCGTTGGTCGACAGCCGCATCAGGGTGGTGTTCTCGGCGCGCGTCGAGACCACGGTGTTGTGGAAGAAGTGGAGAGTGCCCTTGCGGTAGTCGCTCACGGTGCCGCTGTCGCCGCCGTAGTGCACGACCTGGCTGTTGCCCTCTCCGTCGGACTCGACAAGGACATTGCCGTAGACGAAGGTTCGCCGGTAGTCGGGGTGGTTGACCAGCACCGGGCTGTCCTCGGCGTCGACCAGGTCGAGCTGCCGGTTGCCGTCCTCGATCCAGTTGTAGCGCACGACCAGGCCGGCCGAGCGGTCCTTGAGGTTGTTGCCGCCGCAGCCGTCGCGCAGCCGGCCCATGCGGTTGAGCTGGTAGGTGATGTGGATTGCCGCGGTGTAGGTGTTGTGCTCGTAGTAGCTGCCCTCGATGCCGTTGCCGTAGATCCAGTTGCGCTCGACCAGGATGTCCTGGGTGGCGCCGTCGAAGGCGCCGACGAAAAGGCCGTTGCCGGAGTCGCGCAGCACGCAGCTGCGGATGACGAGGTGCTCGGCCTTCTCGACGTAGATTGCGGCGGCGTTGTTGGCGTAGGTCTCGATGTCCCCCGAGTCATTGGTGAACGTGAAGGGCGGCCGGCCGGAGCGGATGTCGAGCTTCTCGACGACGATGAAGCCGGGCAGGGTGTCGGGCGGGACGCTGGCGCCGCCGATCTTGAGCACCCCGCGCGCCTCGTTCCAGTAGTCGAGCTCGAGGCGGGTGACGGCGTCCCGGCCGTCGATGACCGGCAGCTCGCCGCCCGGCCCCGGCACTCCCGAGACGACGATCGGCGCCTGCTCGGTGCCGCGGCGGCAGAGCACCCACTTCTCGCGGTAGGGCTCGGCCCGCCAGTGGATCAGCACCCGGTCGCCGGGTGAGAGGCTCTCCCAGGGCACGTCGCCGATCGCGGCCAGCATGCCCGGCCCCTCGCCGACCTGGTAGTCGGTGGCGAGCGCCGGCCCCGCCGCGCCGGCGGCCACGACAAGCGCCCAGGCGACCCGCCACGGCCACGAAGTCGAGCGCAGCATCAGGTTCGACTGTATCGCCCGGCCGGCGCCGGGCGGGTGACTGCTGTCACCCGAGCGGGAGCCAACCGTCGACTGCTCCGACGCCTGGCCGAGGGGCCTACTGTTTCAGCGGGAGAAGGGTTCTCACTGCCGATCTCCAGATCCGATTCGCGCCAGCGGATCGGACTACATGTTGCGCCGGTACTGGCCGCCGACCTCGTAGAGCGCGTTCGAGATCTGGCCGAGGGAGCAGGTGCGGACGGTGGCGAGCAGCTCCTCGAAGATGTTGCCGCCGTCACGTGCCACGCGCTGCAGGCGGGCGAGGGCCTCCGGCGCCCGCTCCCGGTGCCGCTCCTGGAAGTCGCGGAGGTGGGCGAGGCGGGCGTTCTTCTCCTCGGGAGTGGCGCGGGTGAGCGGGATCTCGCCGCCGATCGCTGCGTTCGGATCGATGAAGGTGTTGACGCCGACGATCGGGTGCTCGCCGGTGTGCTTGAGCCGTTCGTAGTGGAGGCTCTCCTCCTGGATCTTGCCTCGCTGATACATGCTCTCCATCGCGCCGAGCACGTCGCCGCGCTCCGAAAGCCGCTCGAACTCGTCGAGCACCGCCTCCTCGACGACGTCGGTCAGCCACTCGACGAACTGCGAGCCCTGGAGCGGGTTCTCGTTCTTGAGCAGGCCGAACTCGAGGGCGTTGATGAGCTGGATCGCCACCGCGCGCCGCACCGACTCCGGGGTCGGGGTGGTGATCGCCTCGTCGTAGGCGTTGGTGTGCAGCGAGTTGCAGTTGTCGGCCATGGCGAGCAGGCCCTGCAGCGTGGTCCGGATGTCGTTGAACGCGATCTCCATCGCGTGCAGCGAGCGGCCCGAGGTCTGGATGTGGTACTTGAGCTTCTGGGAGCGCTCATTGCCGCCGTAGCGGTTGCGGATCGCCGTCGACCAGATCCGCCGCGCGACCCTGCCGATCACGGTGTACTCGGGGTCCATGCCGTTGGAGAAGAAGAAGCTCAGGTTGGGGGCGAAGTCGTCGATGTCCATGCCCCGGGCGAGGTAGGTCTCGACGTAGGTGAAGCCGTTGGCCAGGGTGAAGGCGAGCTGGGTGATCGGGTTGGCGCCGGCCTCGGCGATGTGGTAGCCGGAGATCGACACCGAGTAGAAGTTGCGCACCTGCCAGTCGCAGAACAGGCGCTGGATGTCGCCCATCATCCGCAGCGCGAACTCGGTCGAGAAGATGCAGGTGTTCTGGGCCTGGTCCTCCTTGAGGATGTCGGCCTGCACGGTGCCGCGGATGGCCTGCATGGTCTCGCGGAGGACCGCATCCCACTCGCCCGGCTCGAGCAGCGGCTCGAGCGCCTCCCAGCTCTTGCCGCCGGCAACCGGCTCGAAGGCCTCGGCCCGCTTCGCCTTCAGCCGCTTGGATGCGATCAGCCGCTTGCGCGCCTGCTGGCGCGCGGCCGCGTTGAAGAACATCGCCAGCATCATCGGCGCCGGGCCGTTGATGGTCATCGACACCGAGGTTGTGGGGTCGCAAAGGTCGAAGCCCGCGTACAGCCGCTCGACGTCCTCGACGGTGCAGATCGAGACCCCGGACTCGCCGACCTTGCCCCAGATGTCCGGCCGCTCGGCCGGGTCCTCGCCGTACAGGGTCACGGAGTCGAAGGCGGTCGACAGCCGCGTCGCCTCCTGGCCCTGGGCGAGCAGGTGGAAGCGCTCGTTAGTGCGCTCCGGACCGCCCTCGCCGGCGAACATCCGCGTCGGCAGCTCCTGAGTGCGCTTGAGAGGGAACACACCGGCGGTGTAGGGGAAGGCCCCGGGAACGTTCTCCAGGAACAGGTAGCGCAGGATGCCGGGCCAGGTCGCGCAGCGTGGCAGCTGCACCTTGGGGATCCTGGTGCCCGCGAGCGAGGTCGAGGTGAGGGGCACGTGGATCTCGCGGCCGCGCACGGTGTAGGAGAACTCGTCGCTGGCGTAGTCGCGCTGGATCTTCGGCCAGGCCGCGAGCAGCTCACGCGAGTCGTTCTCGAGCCGGTGGGCGATGCGCCGGATCTCGGCGTCGAGATCGGCGAGCTGCGGCTCGGCGGCCGCCTCTGAGCCGGTGATCTCCTCGAACAGCCTCCACAGGTCCTCGGGCGAGCCGTCCCCGTTGCGGGCGCACAGGATGGCACGCGCTCCGACCAGCTGGTAGAGCCGGTTGGCGACCCCGACCTGCTCCTCGGCCCACTCCTTGTAGCCGCGCACCGTGCGGGCGATCGACCGCAGGTAGCCGACGCGGTCACCGGGGATCGTGGGATGCCGCTCCGGCGCCCCGACCGGCACCGCCGAGGTGCCCTCGAGGGTCCACGGCGCGCCGTGGTCCTGCTGCAGGCGCCGCACGATGCCCTGGTAGAGGCTGTTGACGCCGCGGTCGTGGAACTGGCTGGCGATGGTCGCGTACACCGGCAGCTCGTCGTCGGCCGGCCCCGCGAACAGCCCGCGGCTGCGGCGGTACTGCTTGCGCACGTCGCGCAGCGCGTCGAGCGCCTTCGGCCGGTCGAACTTGTTGATGGCCACGAAGTCGGCGAAGTCGAGCATGTCGATCTTCTCGAGCTGCATCGCGGCGCCGTACTCGGGGGTCATGACGTAGAGCGAGAGGTCGGCGACGTCGACGATCTCCGAGTCGGCCTGCCCGATGCCGGAGGACTCCACCAGCACCAGATCGAAGCCGGCGGCGCGGCAGAGCGCGATCGACTGCTCGATGTTGGCCGACAGCGCACGGTGGGCCTGCCGGGTGGCGAGCGACCGCATGAAGACCCGGTCGGAGCCGAGCGAGTTGAGACGGATGCGGTCGCCGAGCAGCGCGCCGCCGGTCTTGCGCTTGGTCGGGTCCACCGACAGGATGGCGATGGTCAGCTCGGGGAAGTCGGCGAGGAAGCGCAGCACGAGCTCGTCGACGACCGAGGATTTGCCGGCGCCGCCGGTGCCGGTGATGCCGAGCACGGGTGCGGCCCGCCCGACGACCGGCAGCTCGGGCTCGGTGCCCTCCTCGGCGCGGGTGATCGCGCGGGCCACGGCGAGCCAGCGATCGGCGGTGGCGCCGAGCGGGGACGACGGGTCGAGGCTCGACGGGTCGAAGTCCGCTGCCCTGATCATGTGGTCGATCATGCCGTCGAGGCCCATGGCGCGGCCGTCCTCGGGCGAGAAGATCTTGGCGACGCCGTAGGCCTCGAGCTCGGCGATCTCGCGCGGCACGATGACGCCGCCGCCGCCGCCGAAGACCAGGATGTGGCCGGCGCCGCGCCCTCGGAGCAGGTCGATCATGTACTTGAAGAACTCGAGGTGCCCGCCCTGGTAGGAGGAAACCGCGATCGCCTGCGCGTCCTCCTGGATGGCGGCCTCCACGATGTCGGCGACCGATCGGTTGTGCCCGAGGTGGACAACCTCGGCGCCGTGCGCCTGCAGGATGCGGCGCATGATGTTGATCGCCGCGTCGTGGCCGTCGAACAACGAAGCCGCGGTGACGAAGCGGACCTTGTGCTTCGGCTCGTATCGCGCGGGCGTGGCGGGCGTGGCCATCGGACCTCCCTGACGGGTGCCTGGCCGATGATAGCAGGGAGCGCCCGTCGTGGTTTGACGGTCGGGCTGCTAACTCTTCATCCCGGTGGAGTTTGACGTTGCGGGGGAGAGCTCGGCACTGAACCGCAGAGCTTTCGGGAACGGGAACGGGAACGGGTTGGGAACGCCGCCGCAAGCGGGCGCGGATCCGGCTTCGCTTGCAGCTACGCCGTGACGTAAGCGGAAGCGGATTTGGCTCCGTCCTGCGGGCTACGCCGTGACGAGCGGGCACGGAGACGGAGGCGGGAGGGGCGGGTGGCCCTATCCCCCAGATCCCAGATTCTAGATCCTATCCCCTAGATCGTCCTCAAGGCACCGTCACACTCCACGCCGCGGTGCCGCCGGACTCGAAGCCGTCCTCGAACAGCGGGCCGCCGGGGATCTCCACGGTGTAGCCGCAGCTTGCGAGCGCGGTGGCGATGGCGGTCACGTCGGCGCTCGGGTAGCCGAGGTCGATGGCCGCCTGCAGCACGGCGTGCGCGGCGACGTCCTGATTGGAGCCGCCGTTGGTCATGCCCAAACCGACCACGAACGCGCGGTCGCTCTGCTCCCGGCCGACCGCGTTCCACACCCGCATCATGCATCCCGACCAGATCATGCCGTCGTTGTAGATGTCGCCGACGAGGCCGGTCGGCCAGGGGTGGGTGTCGACCCAGTTGGTGACCCGCCCCGGCCAGAACGGGTTGTGGCCGTCCCAGCTGAACACCCAGTTGTACTGGGGGTCGGCAGGCGTCCACTGGCCGAAGCTGCGGCTGTACGACGCAGCGATGTAGTCGCCGCATCCCTCGCTGAGGCCTTGCACCTGGGACAGGCCGCCGTGGGTGACCCAGTCGTGGATGCCGTGCCCGAGCTCGTGCAGGAGCACGTCGGCGTCCTCGGCGTCGTCGACGCCCCCCTCGCCGAAGGTCAGCCGGCCGGAGCCGACGCTGTACGAGGAGTTGTCGGCGCCGTTCCACCCGCTCGGGTCGTAGACCACACCCGTCGAGTACTGGTAGGGCATCACCTCGACGCCGAGGGTCTCGTTGAGGTACCGCATGAAGGTGTCGATGTGGTAGTAGCCGTTGACCGCCTCGAAGGCGTCGGCCCCGCGCGTGAAGGCGAAGGTGGGGGAGGCCTGGCTGAAGATCCCCTTGTACGGCGCATCCCAGTCGAGAATGTGCGCGTAGGGGCCGCGCAGCTCGTACGTCCCCGAGGCCTCCTTGATGCCGAGCAGCGCCCGGTCGAGCGCCTCGGCCGTGAGCTGCGGCGTGTCGGCGTCGTTGCCGTCGACGAATCCGGGGTCGTTGTAGCTCGCGTGGGCCGACGACAGCGGGTCGGGGTCGAAGGCGTTGCCGTTGCCGTCGACCGGCGCGTACAGCGCGATGTCCGCCGCCCGCACCACCCGCCCGTCGACGGCATCCACCAGGACCTCCCACTCGCCGCGCGGCTCGACCTCGGGCGCGGTCACGATGCGGTGCACGAGCCGGGTCCTCGGCCCGTCCTGGAAGACGACGAGCTGGTTGGACTCGTGCAGGACCGGCCCCTCGACCCCGAGGTGGGCGTGCGCGATGGTGCGGGCCGCGGCCGCGTCGAGCTCCGGCTCGAGCCGCTCGATCGCGACCTGCGGCCGGTAGGTGCTGGCCACGAAGACCACCCGATTGTCGGCGTTGACGGTCACGGTCACCTCGGCCCCGAGGACCGGCACACCGTTGACGGTCTGGCGGAAGCGGACGGTGCTGCCGGAAGGACCGGTGCGGGTCGCGTGGTGCCGCAGGTCGGAAAGGTCCGGCTGCCGCAGCCCGAGCTCGAGGGCGGAGGCGCGCAGGTAGTCCATCACCTGCGCCTCCGGCGTGCCGGGCCTGGCCCGATAGCCGACGTCGTAGATGGCGAGGGGGTATCCGGTCTCCAGGCTGATCTGCCGGCCGTCGCGAACGATCGACGGCTCCGGCTCGAAGGAGCCGACCTCGAGGCCGGTGGACGCAGGAGGCCGGGCGGCCCAGAGAGGTCCGCACAGGAGCGCCGCCAGGGTTGCGGTCGCCAGGGGCGCAAGGTGACGTCGGCGGCGGGTGTCCATCATGGTCATCGTCCTTCCAGGGGGATGTCGCATGCCCCGGTCCCGCGGGCGGCCGGCGGCGCCGCGACATTCTCTCACGGCCGAGCCGGCGGCGGTCGCGGCCGCGGGAGAGCCGGGCCGGCTGGCGGGCCCGCGCCCTACGCGCTCGAAGCCGCCACCTTCTCCAGCTCGTCGATGATCAGACCGCGGAACATCGGCAGCTTGTAGGCGTTCTTGGCGAGCGGCTCGGCGCCGGCCACGGCCGCGTCGGCGGCGGCGGCGATGGTGCCGGCGTCGAGCGGCCGGCCGACGATCGCCTGCTCGACCGCGCGCGAGCGCCAGGGCACCGGCGCCGCGCCGGACAGGAACACGCGGGCCTCGGCCACCTGCGCGCCGTCGAAGCGCACAACCAGGGCGGCCCCGGCGAGGGCGAAGTTCCAGGATGCCCGGGCGCGCACCTTGCGGTAGCTCGACCGGGTGCCGGCCGGCAGCGGAGGCAGCACGATCTCGGTCACGATCTCGTCCGGGTCGAGCACCGTCTCCCGCTGGGGATCGTCGGACGGCGGAACATGGAGCGCTTCGACCGGCACCGACCTGGTCGATCCCGGGCCCGCAACCCGGCAGACGGCGCCGAGAGCGGCGAGCGCCGGAGCGGTGTCCGACGGGTGGACCATGAAACACATGTCGCCGCCGAAGATGCAGTGGTACTGGTTTTCGCCGTCGTAGGCGAAACACCTCTCGCCGCCCTTGCGCAGGCAGGGGAAGTCGCCCCGGTAGTACCAGCAGCGGGGCTTCTGGCAGAGGTTGCCGGCGAGGGTGCCCTGGTTGCGCAGCTGCGGGCTGGCCACCACCTGCGCGGCCTGGTGGAGCGCGCGGTAGCGCTCGGCGACGTCGCCGCTCGCGATCAGCTCGGAGATCGTGGTCAGCGCGCCGATGCGCAGGCCGCCGCCGGCAGCGCGCGTGATCCCACGCAGCTCCTGGATGCGGCTCAGGCTGACCACCTTGGGCGTGGCGAACACGCCGTCGTGCAGGCAGCCGAGCAGGTCGGTCCCGCCGCCGTGCAGCCGTGAGTCCCCGGTCGCCAGCTGTGCGAGGGCCTCCGCCAGCGATGTCGGTCGCACGATCGTGAAGCTGGGCAGCATGTCAGGCCCCCTTCCGCTCGGCCTCGAGGAGCTCGATGAGGCGCATCGCGTTGGTCGGCGCGTGGGTCACCCACACCCCGGTGGCGTGGTGGATGGCGTTGGCGATGGCCGGGGCGGTCGGAATCGTCGCCGGCTCGCCGACGCCCTTGGTCGAGGTTGTGTTGCACTCGTGGTCGTGGGGGTCGATGGCCACCACGCCCATGTCGGCCGGCACGTCGAGAGCCGTCGGGATCTTGTAGTCGTGGAGGCTGAGGCTGACCAGCTTTCCGGTGGCCTCGTCGAGCACCCGCTCCTCGGTCATCGCGAAGCCGATGCCCATCGCGATGCCGCCGAAGACCTGGTTGTCGAAGGTCAGCCGGTTGAGGACCCGGCCGGACTCGTGGGCGGCGACGAAGCGCAGAATCGTCACCTCGCCGGTGCGGGTATTGACCTCGACCTCGCAGAACTGGGCGGCGAAGGGGTTGACGATCTTGCCCTCCGGGTTGGGGCCGCGGTAGCCGACGCCGACCACGACTCCCCGGCGCTTGAGCAGTCCGAGGTCCCCGATCGCGACCCGGTCGGACGGGCTGGAGCGGCGCTCGACCGCGCCCTCGACGAGCACCAGGTCGTCGAGCGGCCAGCCCTTGTCCTCGGCCGCGGCCTCGAGCAGCTGCTTCTTGACGAGGTAGGCCGCTTCGCGGACCGCCGGCGACTCGGTAGGCACGGTCTTCGAGCCGCCCGACGAGGTCGCGAACTGGGTGGTGCCGGTGTCGGCGTTCTCGATCTGGATCGCGTCGGGATCGATGCCGAGCTCCTCGGCGACCACTATCGCCATCACGGTCTTGGTGCCGGTGCCGATGTCCGAGGCGCCCATGTTGAGGTTGACGCTGCCGTCCGAGTACATCCTGACGATGGCGGTCGAGGGCGGCCCGCCGCCGCCGGCGACCCACAGGCAGGCCCCCATTCCGACGCCGCGCCTGAGGTGGCCGTCGCCCGGCGGTGCCTTCCTGGCCTGTGCCCAGCCGAAGGCCTTGGCCCCCTCCTCGAGGCACTGGCGCAGCCCGGTCGTCGTGTACGGCTGGTCGCCGCGGGCCTGGCTGACCGCGGGCACGTTGCGCAGCCGCAGCTCGACCGGGTCCATGCCGATCGCCTCGGCGAGAGCGTCCATCATCTGCTCGAGCGCCCAGGCGCCCTGGGGGTGGCCAGGCGCGCGGAACGGCCGCGCCGGGCCGGCGTTGATGAAGGCGAGCTCGTTGCGCGTGCGCACGTTCGGGCAGGCGTAGAGGTCCTTGACCACCCAGTCGACGATGCCCGCGCCGCCGCCGAAGTGGCCGCCGGCCGAGCTCAGGCTCTCGAAGTCGATCGCGGTCAGCGTGCCGTCCCGCTTCACCCCGGCCTTGAACCGCATCACGGTGCCGGGCCGGTTGCCGGCGACCAGCATCACCTCCTCGCGGCTGAGGAAGAGCTTGACCGGCCGCGCCGTCTTGCGCGCGAGCAGCGCGGCGATGACGGTGTGCTTGGAGGGCTGGAGCTTGGAGCCGAAGCCGCCGCCCATGTAGTGCCCGATCACGCGGATGTTGGCGAGCGGCAGACCGAGCACGCGGGAGATCACGGTCTGGGTGATGTACACCCCCTGGAGCGACTCCCAGATCACGAGCCGGCCACCGTCCCAGCGCGCGACGCAGCCGTGCAGCTCCATCGGGTTGTGGAGCTCGTACGCGGTGTGGAAGACCTTCTCGAGCACGACGTCGGCCGCGGCGAAGCCGGCCGCGATGTCGCCGCGCTCGTGGGTGTCGGGCTCGCCCTGGCGGTTGCCGTCGCCGCCGACCAGCGGCGCGCCGGGAGAGAGAGCGCGCTCCGGGTCGAGGACGTGGGGCAGCACCTCGTAGCGCACCGCGATCGCCCGCGCGGCGTCGCGCGCCTGGTGTGGCGTCTCGGCCGCCACCGCGGCCACCGTGTCGCCCTCGAAGCGAATCACGGGGTCGAACAGCTTGGACGAGTCGCCGCCGCTGTAGTGCCAGTCGACGTCGGCCTCGCGATCGGCCGCCGACAGCACCACCGCGACGCCGGGCATGCGGGCCGCCGCCGAGGTGTCGACCTCGAGCACCCGGGCGTGGGCGTGGGGGCAGCGCAGGATCGCACCGTAGAGCATGTCGGGCAGGATCACGTCGGAGGGGTAGACGGCGGTGCCGCTGACCCGCTCGTAGGCGTCGACGCGCGGCCGCCGGGTGCCGACGACGCGGGTCGCCGTCCAGGGGGCCGGGTACTCGCTGGGCTCGGGCGTCTCCGGGACCGGCCCGTCGATGTAATAGTCGCCGGCGGGACTCATCGGCCGCCTCCCTTCTTGAGCTCGGCGGCGCGCCCCACCGCCTTGAAGATGTGGACGTAGGCGGCGCAGCGGCACAGGTTGCCGGCCATGCCGTGGCGGATCTCGTCGAGGCCGGGGCTCGGGTTGGCGCGCAGCAGCCCCTCGGCGGCCATGATCTGGCCGGGCGTGCAGTAGCCGCACTGGAAGGCGTCCTCCTCGACGAACGCCTGCTGGGTGACGCCGAGTTGCTCGCCGTCCATCAGCCCCTCGAGGGTGGTGACCTCCGATCCTTCGGCCTCTACCGCCAGCGTCATGCAGGCGTAGCGGGCCACGCCGTCGATCAGCACCGTGCACGCGCCGCACTCACCGCGCTCGCAGCCGACCTTGGTGCCGGTCAGGCCGAGCTGCTCGCGCAGCACATAGAGCAGGCTCCAGCGCGGCTCGACCAGGAGCCGGTGGAGCCGGCCGTTGACGCGCAGCGCCACCGGCACCATGCCGCCGCTGTGCTGCGGCTGGTCGACGGCGGCCGGCTGCGCGACCGGCAGCCCGGTGGCGGCGACCACCGCCCCGGCGCTCACCGTGCCCAGGAAGCCCCGCCTGGTCACTCCCTGGGGCCGGTCCTGCTCGCGGTCGTGATCACTCATGGCACGCTCCCTTCCATACCGGGTCCGAGCCGATGTTGAGACGGAGTATTGACTGCCGGGCTCACGCCGGGATTGTACCGCCCCCGCCCGGCCAGGGGGTAGGGGCGAGGGAACAGGGGATGGGCCGTTCCCGATCCCGTTCCCGTACCCGTTCCCGACCGACACAACGTTGACAGTTCCCGCGGTGAGGCGGAACCTGGGTTATGCCCGCCGACTCCTCGACCGCGCTGCCGGTGATCGACGCGATCCTCGCCGAGGCGGCCGCGGCGCCCTGGGCCGGCGATGCCGCGACCCTCGAGGTGCGGGTGGGCCCGTTCTGGACGGTCGTCCGGACCTCGGCGGGCACCGGCCTCGCATCGACGATGGCGGACGCCGGCGAGCACCAGGGCCCGCCGATCCGGCACGCCGGCTCGCTCCACGGTCGCGCGCCAGTCGAACTCGCCCGGCTGCTGCGGTCGGCGTCCCCTCCGGAGGCCGCGGTCGGCCTGGCCGCGGTCAACGCCCTGCTCGCGCCGCTCGCCGCAGGCGCCGTGGACGGCAATGCCAGGGAGCTGCTGTGCGAGCGGGCCGAGGGGCGGCTGCTCGCGGTGATCGGGCACTTCCCCTTCACCGAGCGGCTGCGGGCCGTCTGCCGGGAGCTGTGGGTGTTCGAGCGCGCGGGGCGAATGCAGCCAGGCGACCTCGAGGAGTCGAGCATGGACGAGCTGCTGCCCCACGCCGAGGTGGTGGCGGTGACCGGGAGCGCGGTGGTCAACCACACGGTGGAGGCGATCGTCGGCCGGATGCGCCGCGATGCGTTCGCCGTCATGCTGGGGCCGAGCACGCCGCTCGCCTCCTGCCTCTTCGAGCACGGCTTCGACGTGCTCTGCGGCACCGTGGTGGAGGACGCTCCGGCGGTCGCGCGCGCGGCCTCCGAGGGCGCGGTCACCGACCAGATCCCGGGCGTGCGAAGGGTCTGCCTGTGGCGTTCGCCGGGCTGATCCTGGCGGGAGGGGAGGGCCGCCGCTTCGGCCAGCCAAAGGCCCTCGCGCGGCTGCCGGACGGCCGCACCTTTCTCGAGGCGTGCTGCGGGACGTTGACTGCCGCGGGCGCCCGGCCGGTGGCGGCGACGCTGCCGCCCCGGCACTCCGGACACGAGGTGCCGGGCTTGCTGCAGATCCCGCTGCCCGGCCCGGGCCTCGACATGCTCGGCTCGGTGCGCTGGGGGCTGCGGCAGCTCGCCTCGATCCCGTCGTGGAGCGCCGTGGTCGTGCTGCCGGTCGATCACCCGCTGGTCGGCGCCGCTGCGATCGCCGAGCTCGTGGCGGTGGATGCGGCGGCGGCCGTGCCCAGCTACCAGGGCAAGCACGGCCACCCGGTCGTCCTCGCCCGCGAGGTCGCGGTCAGGGTCGTGCGCGACGAACGCGCGGGCGCCACGCTGCGCGATCTGCTGCGCACGGTCGAGGCGGTCGACGTGGCCGTCGACGATCCGGGGGTGGTCGCCAACTGCAACACCCCGGAGGCGCTGCGCGGCTGGCTCGAGCGGTTCGGGTGAAGGCAGGCTGGCAGCCTACCCCACAAGGGAGACTGGCAGCCTACCCCACAAGCCGAGTGGGGCTCGCGGCGCGAGCCCCACCCCCAGATCCTATTCCCCAGATTCTGGATCCTACTTCTTGGCCACCTCGAGGTTGATCTCGATGTCCACGTCGTTGCCGAGCAGAAAGCCGCCGGTCTCGAGGGCCTTGTTCCAGACGATGCCGAAGTCCTGGCGCGCGAGCTCGGTCGCGATCTCGAAGCCGGCCTTGGTGTTACCCCACGGGTCCTGGCCCGCGCCGAGGAAGGTCACCGGCACGGTGATCTGCTTGGACACGCCGCGCATGGTCAGGGTGCCGGTCACCGCGAAGCTGTCGTCGCCGGTCTTCGAGATCCCGGAGCTCACGAAGGTGATCGTCGGGAACTTCTCGACGTCGAAGAAGTCGGACGAACGCAGGTGCTTGTCGCGGTCGGCATTGCTGGTGTCGATGCTCGCCGCCTGGATGGTGAAGGTCACACCCGAGGCGCCGAGGTTGTCGAAGTCGCTGGTGATGGTGGCGTCGAAGTCGGTGAAGCGCCCGGTGACCTTCGACATCAGGTGCTTGATCTTGAAGTTCACCTCGGAGTGGGCCTTGTCGATCGTCCAGGTGTCGGCGGCGCTCGCGACCCCCGCGAGCCCGACGAGCAGCGCCAGTGTGGCAAGAGCAGTCCGCTTCATTGCAGTTTCCTCCCGTGTGGTGTTGGTGGTTTGGCGGAGGCCCGACACCCATACCGGGCTCCTTTTTAGAAAACCCCCGCCCGGACGCACGAATTCCAGCCCGCCGGAGGAGTGCGCCAGGCCGTGCTTCGAACCGCCTGCCGGCCGGCGAGCGGGGCGCGTCAGCCTGACCCGCAGGCCCTGCCACGGCGGCACGGCCGAGCGGCCCGATGCGCGGTGCATGGCGACCTGGATCCGGCTATCTCGAGCTATCCTTGCAGTTCGACGGCACCGGGGGGCTCCCGGCGTGGGCGCCCGAACCGCATCCGAGGCGGTCGTCGGGCGGCATCGGGGGTTGAGGTGGCAGGGAACTTGCACTCGAGCCTGCTAGGGTAGGGGTGTGGAGAGGAACCGCTCGCTGTTCAGCCGCGCGCTCGGCGTCTCGCTGGCGCTGCACCTGCTGCTGCTGTTCGTGGTCGTCCCGGGCGCGAAGAAGGTGTGGCCGGTGAGCCTCTCGGCAGCCCCGATCTTCCAGACCGCGCCGCCCGAGCAGGCCGAGCGCCCGCTCGAGTTCGAGTTCGTCGACCTGCCGGGCGCCCGCGAGGAGCCTCCGGTCAGTGACCGCGTGCCGCTGTCCGACCTCGACCGGCGCGCCCACGGCGGCGAGGGCGAGCCGGCCGCCAGCCCGGGCTCGGACGGGAACACCCCGCAGCTCGTGCAGTCGGTCGGCGGTGACTGGCTCGGCCAGGGCGCGCCGCCGCAGCAGACGGGCCCGTCGACCCGGCAGGTGCCACCGCCGGAGCGCCCCCCCCGGGAGCCGGTCGAGAGGCGACCTGCCGAGCCGGCGGACGATGCGACCCAGCGGGAGCGGGAGACGATGGAAGAGGGCGCCGGCGAGACGGAGCAGCCGCAGCCGCGGGCGGAGGAGCCGAGGATCGTGCTCCCGCCGTCGGGTAGCTGGGCGCTGCCGCCCGGCGTCGGGGGGCTGCCGGAGAGCCCGGACCGGGAGGGCGGCCGGGTCGACGAGGGCGGGCTGTCCTTCGACACCCAGTGGTACGACTGGGGGCCGTACGCGGCCAAGATGCTGCGTGCGATCCGGCGCAACTGGCAGATCCCGGAGATCGCGCGGCTCGGTGTCAGCGGCGTCGTCCGGATCCGCTTCTTCATCGAGCGCAACGGCGAGGTGACCGGCCTGACCATCACCGACGAGTCGGGGAAGCCGCCGATGGACTTCGCGGCGCGCGACGCGATCGCCGACTCGTCGCCCTTCGATCCGTTGCCGGCCGACCTCGCCGGCGTGGACCGGGAGGGCGTCACCATCACTTTCTTCTACAACACCAGCCCTCCGCGGCGATGAGCGAGGGCACGCGATGCGGACCGAGGCAAGGAGTGACACGTGGTTGACATCCTGATTTCCGGCGGGCCGGTCATGATCCCGCTCGGCGTGGTGTCGCTGGTGGCGCTGGCGATCATCATCGAGCGGCTGTGGGTCCTGAGGCGGAAGAACTACCTGCGCGACGAGACCGTGTCCACGCTCCAGCACTACCTGGTGAGCCGGCAGTACAAGGCGGCGACCGACTACTGCATGATGAACCCCGGCCCGTTCACCCACCTGGTGGCGGCGCTGGTCGCGAACCGCTTCGCTCCCTACGACGAGCTCAAGGAGATCCTGGAGGACACCGGCCGCCGCGAGCTGATGGGCCTCCAGCGCGGCCTCGGGGCGCTGGCGACGATCGTCGGGGGCGCTCCGCTGCTGGGACTGCTCGGGACGGTGCTCGGCATGATCCAGATCTTCGGGGTGGTGGCGACCTCGGGCTCGGGCCTCGCCGAAGGGCTCGCGGCCGGCATCGCCCAGGCGCTGATCACCACCGCGGCCGGGCTGATCATCGCCATCCCGGCGCTGTTCGTACACTCCTTCCTGGAGGCGCGGGCGGTCGGGATCCTCTCCGAGGTGGAGGCCAAGATCGTCGAGTTCCTGCACCTGGTCCGGCAGCGGGACGAGGCCCGCGCGGGCGCCGAGGCGGCATCATGAGGCTCACCCCGTTCCAGGGCAGGCGCCGCGCCGAGGTGCAGATGGCGCCGCTGATCGACTGCGTCTTCCTGCTGCTGATCTTCTACGCCGTGACCACCCAGTTCGTCTCCGACGAGCGCCTGAAGCTCAAGCTCCCCGAGGCCAAGACCGCCGAGTCTCCGGGGGCCGGCGCCGCGGACCGGCCGCCGGTGGTCGTGGTCGCCGCCGACGGCACGGTCTGGATCGACGACAAGCTGGTCGCCGAAGACGAGCTGGAAGCGAAGATCCGGGACATGGTCGGCACGGCGCCGGAGCAGGCGATCATCCTGCGGGGCGACCGCGACGCCGACTACGGGGTGGTCGTGCACGTGCTCGACATCGCCCGCTCGGTCGGTGCCAAGATGATCCAGATGTCGGCCGAGCGCCCCCCCGAGTAGTTGTAGCGCAGGCTTGCTCGCGGCCTGCGGCCGCGGCGACGCGGCGCCACGAGCGGGTGGCACAAGGCCGGGTCCTCCCAGACCGCCCACCGGCCTGTGCCACAGGCCGCTCCCGTCGCCGGGTTCTCAGCCTGCCTTGTAGCGCAGGCATCCTGCCTGCTTGTAGCTTCAGCGCCCGTCCGGCTGTCCGGAAGCGGGCGCGGATCCGGCTTCGTCGTGCGGCTTCCAGCTCTGCCTGCGGCTTCGCCGTGACACGCCGCCGTGACGAGAGCGGAAGCGGATGCGGCGACGCCGGAGGCGCTCCCCGCGAGGCCCGGCCCTCAGGCCGGCGGCAGCTGGAGCCCGCGCTCCGGCCGGCTGAAGCCGTGGCACCAGCTGCAGTCCCGGCGCTTGTCCTTGACGTGCTTGTCGTGGTTCTCGACGAAGCCCTTCGGGCTCTTCCACCCATGACACTGAACGCAGAGCACCGACAGCTCGTCCTTGGGCGCGTAGCCGAGCGCCCCCTGAAGGTCCATGCGGGCGTTCGAGCCGTGGCAGTCGGCGCACTGCAGCGCCTGCTCCGACGGGCTGACCTCGTGGTTGAGCATCTGGAACGTGTCGGTCTCGATCCAGGCGTATGGGGTTCCCGCGGGCAGACCCATGTTGACCAGTCCGGCCTCGGTGGCGGCCGCGGCGTCGGCGGTGGCGAAGAAGACCGCGGTGTCGAGGGCGATGAGCGTCGGCTCGGGCCCGAGCGTCACCGGCTGGTGGGCCGTCTTGAACTTGAAGGCGTAGAGCTTGCTCTGATCGTCGTCGACCGACCCGAGCGGCCGTGAGGTCGGGTAGCGGTTGGTCTCAGGATCGATCGTCGCGAGGTCGCCGAGCAGGTAGTTTCGGTTGCGCCGGTTCCAGAAGCGGTACTCCGGGACCAGGTCATTGAGCTTCTCCGCCGCGGGATGGAACGGCGGCTGCGTGGCGTGCGTGTCGAGCCAGGTGCGGTAGACCTCGGTGGCCTCCGTCGCCGGCGTGTCGCTGGCATCCTTGGCGTAGAGCGGGATGTGGCAGGTCTGGCAGGCGACCCGCGCGGTGTGGCGATCGACGTAGGAGCTCTCATGCCCGCCGCTGGCCCTCGCGGCGTGGCAGTTGGCGCACTCGAGCGAGATCGGTGAGTCGGTCGCTCGGAGGTCCGAGCCCCTGCCGGCCACCCGATGCTCGGTGAAGGTGTGGCACTGCTGGCATCGCAGGTTGGCGCCGGTGGTCGCCATGTGGACGTCGAAGGACCGGTCGGTCGTGGCAGCGTGGGCAAGGGTGATGTCGCCCCGCTTGACGGCGTCGCCGCCGCCGGCCTTGGCGTGGCACTGCAGGCAGTTGCTCCGCTGGGGCCGGTGGACGGTGCGAACCGCCTCGTCCATGGTGATCGTCATGGCCGCATCATCGGGCACGAAGACCCCGCCGACCCGCTTGCGGCGGTACTCCTGCTGGTGGCAGAGCATGCAGTCGATGTTCTCGAGCTGCTGCGGGGAGGCCTCCGGCTCGGGGGGCAGGCCCAGCCCGACGTGGCAGCTGCCGCAGGCGTTCCAGTTGCCGAGGATGTTGACGCAGTAGCTGTTGATGGCGCCCGAGATCTTGCCCTGGACCGCGGGGCCGTGGTCCATCTGCTGCGCCGCCCCCTCCCACTGGTACATCACCGAGGCATGGACCTCGTGGGCCTCGTTGGTGTGGCACTGCAGGCAGGTTCCGGGCCCGTTCCAGGTCAGGGCGCTGTGCGGTGCGCCGCACGGCAGGTCGACACCGTTGCAGTCCTGGTCGATGCCGTCGCCGCAGGCCTCGAGGGCGCCCGGGTGGATCGTCGGATCCGAGTCGTCGCAGTCGTCGCCGCCGCACGCAGCGTCCTGGTGGTCGTCGCCGTCGGCGTCGAGGCAGCCGGGCGGGCCGGCCGCCACCAGCACCGGCACCTCCTCCTCGCCGCGCCGGTTGGCGGCGTCGACGATCCTGGCCTTGACCCGCCACTGGCCGGGGGACCCATTGGGAGGGATGGCCGTGCTCCAGGTGAACGACCCGCCACCCTGATCGGTGAGGGCGCCGCGCTGCACGAGGTGGCCGCCCGCGTCCTTCAGCTCGACGCGGGTCGAGCGCACGCTGGTCACCGGCGAGCCGTCGGCGTAGGAGGCGAGGGCGGTGACGGCGACGGCGCCGCCCGGCGCGTAGATCGGCTGGTCGGTCGAGAGGACGATGGTGATCGGGTCACGGGCCGCGGCCGTCCCGGGGACGATCGCGAGCGCCAGCAGGACGAGCAGGAGCGCCGCCGGTGGCCGCCGAGGGGCCCGCCGACGATGCGCCGCGGCTGCTGCGCCGTCCGCCTTGGTCACCAGGCGCGGCGCGGCTGCGGAACGGTGGCCTCCCGGCCGCTGCGCACAGTCCTTCCCCAGTGGGCTCATGAATCACCTCCTGATCCAATTTCTACAGTTGGATATATAGGCATCAATGAATGTATCTGCCGTGACCAAGGTCACCCACCGGTCACAGCCGGGGTGCGCCGCCGTGCAGCGGCCCGGCCGACGCCCGCTCGCCGCCGCCGCGGCGTTTGCGAAGCGGGCCGCCGTCTGGCATAGTCTCGGGCGCAGCGTTTGGGTCCGAAGAGCGGAGCTGGTGCTCGCGGGGGCATGGCGGGTTGCGGCCGCGGCACGCGGGACGACCGCCCACGCGATGAGGATGTGGATGAAGCGTCAGGTTCGTGCGCGCGCACTGATTGCGATCATGTTGGCGGTGGCGGTCGCGACCGCGGTCATCGGCTTCTCCGTCATGTACCACGCGGCGGTGGACGTCGAGCGCCAGCGTCTCGCTGTGAGTGCCGGGAGAGAGGCGCGCTGGCTCGAGTCCATGGTGCGTTTCGAGCGCGAAGAGCACCTGGGGGATCGGCAGGAGGCCGAGCGCGAGGCCCTCACCCTGTTCCTCGACGCCCACCGTCGATTCCAGCTCCACGGTGCAACCCAGGAGACCGTGCTGGCCCGACGCGAAGGGGACCAGATCGCGTTCCTGATGCGGCATGGAAGGGGATCGATGCAGGCGGACGACCGGCTGCCGTTCGACGGCGTCCTCGCGCAGCCGATGTTCCGCGCCCTCCAGGGCCTGTCCGGGACCATGATCGGGCTCGACCACGACGGCGTCCGGGTGGTGGCCGCCTACGAGCCGGTCGAGGCTCTCGATCTGGGCATCGTGACCAAGGTCGACATGGCCGAGGTGCGGGCGCCGTTCATCCGGGCGGGGCTGCTGGCGGCGGGCGTCCTGGTCGGGTTGTTGGCGGCGGGTGTCTGGCTTTCGGTGTCGATCATGAGGCCCACGATCCGCGAGCTCGAGGAGCACGCGCGCGATCTCGAGCGGCTGGTCGAAGCGCTCGGGGCGAGCGAGGAGCGGTACCGGGCGATCGTGCATCAGCAGACCGAGTTCGTCGCGCGCTTCCTGCCCGACGGAACGCTGACGTTCGTCAACGATGCGCTCTGCCGCTACTCAGGCCGGGAGCGCCCAGAGCTGCTCGGCCGCAGCCTCTGGGACTTCATGTCCGACGAGATGCGCCGCAAGTCGGCGGCCCATCTGGAGACTCTCACCAGCGACCACCCGGCCGGCAAGAACGAGATCACCTGGACCGCCGCGGATGGCAGGACCCGCTGGGTCAGCTTCGTGAACCACGCGCTGTTCGACGACCAGGCCCGGCTGATCGAGTACCAGTCGGTCGGGCGCGACGTCACCGACCGGCACGAGCACGAGGCGAAGCTCGAGCGGGCGCTGGCCCAGCGGGAGATCCTGCTCAAGGAGATCCACCACCGGGTGAAGAACAACATGGCGGTGATCTCGAGCCTGCTCAGCCTGCACGAGCGCGACATCGAGGACCCGATGGCGCGCGAGGTGTTCCGGGCGATGCGCGGGCGCATCAGGACGATGTCGCTGGTCCACGAGCAGCTCTACAGGTCTGGAGACTTCGAGCGCGTCGATCTCGGCAGGTACATCGATCAGGTGGTCCGGACGCTGGTCCAGTCGCAGGATGACGCATCGGGAAGGATCACCGTCCGCCGCGAGATCTCGGAGGTGACCCTCGACCTGGAGCGGGCGATCCCGTGCGGCCTGATCCTGACCGAGCTGCTGAGCAATGCGCTCAAGCACGCCTTCCCGACGGGACGAAGCGGCACCGTTCTCGTCAGCCTCCGGGAAGGGGCCTCCGGCGAGGTCGAGCTCGCCGTCGAGGATGACGGCGTTGGGACGGCAGCCGCCGAACGGGGCGGCTTCGGCCTCCACATGGTCGAGCTGCTGACCCATCAGCTCGGCGGTACCGTCGAGCTCGATGTCGCCGCGGGGCGGCGGGTCGTGGTCCGCTTCCCCGCACGCTTCGCGTGACGGGCCGCCTGTCGCCGCCGCGGGGCTCAGCCGAGGAATCGGCGCTCGAAGTCGTCCGCGGGGCACGCGGCGCCGAGCAGGAACCCCTGCACGAGGCGGCAGCCGCGGGCAGCCAGCCAGGCCAGCTGCCGCTCGTGTTCGACGCCGCCGGCCGAGGTCTCGATCCCGATGCTGCGGGCGCTCGAGAGCGCCGCATTGACGATGGCGCAGGCGGCGGGATCGTCGGGCACGCCGCTGATCAGGGTGCGGTCGATCTTCAGGGAATCGAGCCTGAGCCGTCGCAGCGAGACCAGCGCGGCCTGGAACGAGCCGAAGCCGTCGAGGGTCACCTTCGCGCCGAGCCGGCGCAGCTCGTCGAGGTTCGCGGTGACCTGGGCCGATGGCCGGTCGACCACCACGCGCTCGGCAACCTCGAGCTGCAGCCGCGCGGGTTGGAGCCGTGAGCGGGAGAGGGCGTCGCTGACCGCGCACGCGAGGTTGCGACGCAGCAGTTGGGAGTCGTTCAGGTTCACGGCGATGGCGAGCCCCCGGTGGTGGAATCCCCATCGCACCGCCCGGGCACAGGCGGAGACCAGCACCTGGTCGGTGATCGGCGCGATCAGGCCGGTGCGGAACGCCGTGGCCAGGAAATCGGCGGCCGGGATCAGACCGTGGTCAGGGTGCCGCCACCGCACGAGCGCCTCCGCGCCCGACAGCCTCCGGTCGGGCAGTGAGAAGATCGGCTGGTAGTGGACCTCGAACTGACCGAGTTCGTAGGCCTGCCGCAGGTCCCGTTCGAGAACGCGGACCTGGGGCTCCGATCCGTGAGCGAACCCCTCGTGCGCCATGGCACGGTTCCGGCCGCCCTGCTTGGCGCGATACAGGGCCTCGTCGGCGCGCTCGACCAGCGCCGCCGACCCTTCCGCATCGCGCGGAAATACCGACACGCCGGCACTGATTGTCGAGACGATCTCTCTGCCGTCGATGATGAAGGGGTGGGAGAACGCCTCGACGAGCTTCTCGGCAACCCGGCTCGCTCCGGCGGCGGACTCCAGGTCGGGCAGCACGATCGCGATTTCGTCGCCGCCGATCCGGGCCGCGGTGTCCGATCGCCGCAAGGAATCGCGGACCCGCTCTGCGGCCGCGGCCAGCAACCGGTCGCCGGCGACGTGGCCGAGGCCGTCGTTGACCTCCTTGAACCGGTCGAGGTCGACGACGACGACCCCGACCGGGCGCCCCGTACGCCGGCTCTGGTCGAGTGCCTGACCGAGCCGCTCCTCGAACATGATCCGAGTCGGCAGCCCGGTCAGCGAGTCGTGGTGGGCGAGGCGCAGCAGCTGCTCCTCGTGGCGGCGCCGCTCGCTGACATCGTGGAACAGGAGCACCGCACCGCCGACGTCTTCCCGCGCGGCCTGAATCGGGGCCGCACGCAGCTCGATCGCGACCTCGGTGCCGTCGCTGCGCGCCAGCGTGACGACCGACGCCCCGGGGCCCTCCTGTCCATCGGCGAGTGCGCCGCGCGCGGCCTCGGCGGGCGACGTGTCGCCGTCGTCCGGAGACCCGCGCAGCACGTCGGCCAGATCGTGGTCGATCGCCTGCGACTGTGACCACCCCGTCAGCCGCTCGGCTGCGGGGTTCACGAACTGGACCCGACCGACCCGGTCCGTCGCGATCACCCCGTCTGCGACGCTCGACAGCGTGGCGTCGAGCCACTCACGGCGCTGATGCAGCGCCGAGTCCGCGCGGTGGCGTAGAAGGGCGATCTCGAGCGCGATTCGGAGGTCGCGTTCGTCGAAGGGCTTGCGAAGGAATCCGTACGCGCCGGCGCCACCCACCATGCGAACGGTGGTGTCGTCGGAGAATGCGGTGACGAAGATGATCGGGATGTCGTGTCGGGAGCGAATGGCGGCGGCAGCAGCGATCCCGTCCATTTCCCCCTGAAGACGGATGTCCATCAAGATCACGTCGGGTGGCGAGTCGTCCGCCAGCGCCACCGCCTTCTCGCCGGTCGGCACAGTGGCGACGACATCGAACCCCCAGCCTGTCAGGAGGGACTCCAGGTGCAGCGCCACCACGCCTTCGTCCTCGACGACCACGATTCGGGTGGGTGTGCCCACGCCGCCGGGGGGCAGCGGGTCGCCTGGGGCGCGGCCACGCCCTGAAGGATGCGACGCGGTGGTCATGACCTGGCCTCTCCTGCACCGCCAGCCGGGACCGAACCGCGCCCGGCGCGACGGCTCCGGCAGTCGTCATGCGGGGTGGTCGGAGACGGCAGCGAGCCGGTGGTGTATTCTGAGGCGCCGGACAATCGTGCAGCGGCGCCCGGTGGAAGGGGGCAAGCGGCCGCGTCCCGCTGCCTCTTCCGGAGCCCGTTGGAGGGGGGATGGCAGTGGCGCCCGACAAACGGCAGTCGATCCTCGTCGTCGAGGACGAGGGCGTGGTCGCCGAGGACCTCCAGCACCGGCTCGCCGGGCTGGGGTACGAGGTCGCGGGCTGGGCGACCAGCGGCGACGACGCGATGCGGCTCGCCGAGGAGACCCGGCCCAGCCTGATCCTGATGGACATCAGGATCCGCGGCGGGGTTGACGGCATCGCGGCCGCGCACGCGATCCGCGAGCGCTGCGACATCCCGGTGATCTTCGTGACCGCGTTTGCCGACGCCGACACCCTCGCTCGTGCGAAGGTGGTCGGGCCGCTCGGCTACATCGTCAAGCCGTTCTCGGACCGCGACCTCGAGACCTCGATCGAGCTGGCGCTCTACAAGCACCAGACGGACCGGCAGCGGGCCGAGCTCCTCGTCCGGCTCCAGCAGGCAAACGCGGAGCTCGACGAGAAGAGCGGCTTTCTGTCGGCGCTGTTCGAGTCCGCGCCGTTCTCGGTTGCGGTGTTCGACGGCCAGCTCCGGGTCCGGATGGCCAACGGCTTCTTCAAGCAGATCTTCCGCGGAGGGGCTGCCGTCGAGATCGACGTGCGGGCCGGCGAGGTGTTGCGCTGCAGCCACGCGCTGGCGAACCCCGGGCAGTGCGGCACGCTCGAGGACTGCCTCGGCTGCTTCATCCGCGACCCCATCCTGGGTGCGCTCGAGGGCCGCGCGACAACTCGCCAGCGCTGCGCCCTCGACCATCGCGATCAGGGCATCGCCCGCCGGATGACGCTGCTCGTCAGCGCCACTCCCATCAGGTTCAAGGACGAGGCGATGGCGATGGTCATCCTCGAGGACATCACCGAGCTGAGCGGGCTGCGAAGCCTCCTGAAGACCGAGCGGTCGTTCGCTGGCATCGTCGGCACCACGCCGACGATGGTCGAGATCTTCAACACGATCCGGGAGGTCGCCGACGTCAACGTGCCAGTGCTGGTGCTCGGCGAGAGCGGAACCGGCAAGGAGCTGGTGGCCCGCGCCATCCACAGCGAAGGCAGCCGCGCCAGCCGTCCATTCGTCCCGGTGAACTGCGGCGCACTGCCCGACGGCCTCCTCGAGAGCGAGCTGTTCGGACACGTCAAGGGAGCGTTCACCGGAGCGGTGCGCGACCGCAAGGGGCGGTTCGAGCTCGCGGACACGGGGACCATCTTCCTGGACGAGATCGGCGACCTCAGCCCGACCATGCAGGTCAAGCTGCTTCGGGTGCTCCAGGAAGGCAGCTTCGAGCGCGTCGGCGGCGAGAAGACCGTGACCGTCGATGTCCGTGTGGTCTGTGCCACAAACAAGCAGCTCTCCCGAGAGGTCGAGGCCGGCCGGTTCCGCGACGACCTCTACTACCGGCTGGCCGTGGTTCCGATCACGGTGCCGCCGCTGCGCGAGCGCGTCGAGGACCTGCCGCTGATCGCCGAGCACATCCTCGCCCGGGAAGCGGCCGCCGCGGGCGGGCGCCGGGTGACGCTGTCGCCCGAGGTCATCGGCGCCCTGTTGGCCCACGACTGGCCCGGCAACATCCGCGAGCTCCAGAACGCGCTCCAGTTCGCGTTCATCAAGTGCAAGGGCGACACGATCGGGATCGACCACCTTCCGCCGGGCATGCGGAAGGCCCGCCTCGAGGCCGCCGCGGCGCGCCGAGCCCCGGTGGCCCTCACCGCAGAGGCGATTGCCCGGGCGCTGCGCGAGGCCGGTGGCAACCGCACCCGGGCGGCCGAGCTGCTCGGGGTGTCGCGCGCGACCTTCTACCGGCACCTGGGCAGCGGCGACAGGTGACGCCGCCGGCTGCCGCCGCCCCCCCGGGGGGCGGCGGGTCGGCCTCGGCCGGGCAGCGGTCGCGGGCGGCCCGGTCGTCACAGCCTCCAGCCGAGGGTGGCGCTCACGCCCAGCCCCGGCTCGTCGACCGTGAAGCCTGACCGGAATGGGTTGCGCTGGTACGACAGGTGCTCGTGGTAGTCGCGGTCGAACAGGTTGTCGACGATCAGCATCAGGCGCCAGCGGCCGAAGGTCGCCCCCGCCTTCAGGTTGACGATGCCCCACGCCGGAGTCCGCGCCTCGGACAGGTCGGCGTCGACCCGGTCCTGCTCGGCGGCGCCGACGCCCTCGAGCTCGGTGAAGTACCTCGGGCTCTGCCACCGCAGGGCGACGCGGCCGGTCAGCGGCGGCATCTCGGCGAGGTTCTCGGACTCGAGGCCGAGCCCGGCGTCACGGTCCTTGGTTCCCTCGATCCACGCCGCCCCGCCCGACAGGAAGAAGCGCGAGCTCAGCGGCATGGTCCCGTCCAGGGTCACGCCGAGCAGCCTGGCATCGACGTTGGCGTAGCTCTGCGCGGTCGTGTTCATGACCCCGGGGACCATGTTGATCCGGGGGGCGCTGTAGAGGGTGATGTAGCCGTCGACCCAGTCCGACCAGGCGGCAGCGGTCAGCACCCCGCTGGCGCCGCTCCAGGTGAGCGAGGCCTCGGCGGCGGTCGACAACGGGGGATCGATGTCCGGGTTCCCGACCCAGTCCGAGCCCATCCGCCGGAGCCCGAAGTAGCGCTCGCGGGCGTCCGGGGCGCGGGTGGTCCGGGCGACGCTCGCTCCCAGCGAGAGGCCGCCGCCGAAGTCATGGATGACCCTGGCGGACAGCGACGGGTCGGCGTCGGACCGCGAGGTGTCGCGAACGCCGTGGTACGCGTAGTAGAGGTCGGTGTCGGCCTTGCCGGAGTCGGCTGCGGTCTCGATCCGATCGTAGCGCCCGCCGAGCTCGAGCGTGGTCGCGGCCGCGACCCGGCGGCGCCAGCGCGCTGACACTCCGAGCGCGGTGACGTCCACGTCGGGGATCGAGAACTGGCGCATGTAGGCCATGCCGGCCATCTCGGTCCAGGCATCCCAGGTGCGACGGTAGGCCTCGAGGCCGAGCGTGAAGTCGCCGAGCTCCGCCTCCGCGGAGGCGCCGAAGGTGCTCGTCTCCGCGTCGGTCCCCATGCTCCAACCGCGAGGGGCCGGCGCCCCGGTGACCCGGAGGTTGTCGATCATCCAGTGGTCGACCCGGGTGGCGTAGGCGGTGGCATGGACCGCGCGCAGGGTGCCGCCGTCCACCGGCTCGAAGCTGTAGCCGAGCGACAACCGGTCGGTGTTGTCCCAGACCGCGTCCATCATGAGGCCCGGGTAGAGCACGTCGGAGGCCTCCTGGCGGGCGTACGACAGGTTCAGCTCGTGGCCGTCGGCCGGGCTGTAGAAGAGCCGCGTCCAGCCGCTGTCGACGCTGTAGGCGTCGACGTCGGCCGCGGGCTCGGCGTAGTTGGCCATCTCGGTCAGGCTCTTTCCCGAACCGTCCTCGAAGGGCGCGCTCGAGCGGTGCGACAGCCCGCCGAGCACCCCGAAGCGGTCGGACCCCCAGCTCACGGTGGCCGACGGGTTGATCATCTCCCAGGTCCCGGCGACCAAGCTGACGTCGGCGGCGAGGCCCTGTCCCGGCTTCTTGGTGACGACGTTGACGAGCCCGCCGAGGCTGCCCTGGGCCGACATCTTGCCGGCGGTCGGAGACAGCTCGACCCGGTCGACCTCGGCGAAGTCGAGGTGGAAGGCCGGCGGATCCATCCGGTTGGGGCACGCGCCGGCAACCCGGGCGCCGTCGATCAGCACCGTGATGTTGTCCTCGCGATAGCCGCGCAGCACCACGTCGTTGGCGATGCCGCCCTTGCGCGCCTTCCAGACCCCCGGATGGCGGGCCAGCGCCTCGCCGAGGTCGCGAGCACCGCTGTCCCGGATCTCGACGGCCTCGAGCGAGTCGAGCGGCGAGGCTGAGGCGACCTCGATGGTGTCGCGAAAGGTCGAGCTGGCGAGGGTCATCGCAATTCGGCTGGCACCGTCGGCCGCAACTGCCACCGCGGATACGGTGGACGCGTGGAAGCCGGGCAGAGAGCCTGTGACGTCGTACTCTCCGGGAACGAGGTCCGTCACGCGGAACTCGCCGCCCTCGCCGGTGACGACTTGGCGCGAATCTTCGTTGGACGTGGCGCTGATCGTGACCACCGCTCCGGCAAGTCCGTGAGATTCGGGCCCCAGAACCACCCCGGCCAGCGTGCCTGCCAGCGCTGTCGAGGCGGCCGCGATCACGGCCGCCGCCAGTACAAGCGACGGCAACGCGCTGAGCTGTGTGCGATGCATCGTGTCCTCCGTACTCCCGATCGGGAAGCTGTGGAGGGGCGGCGATGGCGGCCCGCGGCCTGCCGCTGTTGCGGTGCGGCCCTGTGGACGCCTGGTCGTGGCCCGCCGATCGTCGCTCCTCCGGGTGGCACGGGGCCGGTGGACGTCGTGTCCTGGGCCCGGGCCCGTCTCTGCGACGGTTCGACCGGGCGCCGGCTCCGCGGTGCTTCAATCCGCGTGCGGGAGCGCGCCCGGAGGGGCGCGGGGCGATGCCGGGTCGCCGGCGGTTTCGCGTCGGGGCGCGGCGGCGGCGTCGATCAGGCGAGCGGTCGGGCCGCGGGGCGCCGGATCGGTCGCGCGGCGGTCCACCGTGAACGGTCCGGCGTCGGAACCGGCCGCCCTCGCCAAGCCGCCGTCGGGCAGTCCGGGGAAGCGACACGAGATCGACGAGTTCAGGACGGGGCCGGTCAGTGGGTCCGTCGAACGAGTGGCTGCAGGCCCGTGGTTGCAGCAGTTGGCGGTGCAGTGACAGTCGGCTGGATCGCCACAGCAGCAGAAGATGTCGTCGGCGGGGTGGGCGAGGGTGCGGACGAGGCCGGCGCCGGCGAGCGACGCCGACAGGGCCGTCAGCAGCAGCAACGCGATCACGGCGCGCGGCACCCACCTCATGCGCTCGGCACTCCCCTCTGATCCTCCGGGCGGCGACCCTCGGTCCGTGCCCTCATCATCTCGCGAATCGGCCCGGAACGCGACGTCGCCGCGTCGACGACGAGGCCTCTTGCAAGGCGTGTGCCGACCGTCTGGGTCGTGCGCAAACCATGAGCTGCAAACCACTTGTCATCAATCCGCGAGGCGGGTGCGGTCCCGCCGAGACGTCCCGGCCCGCTGCCGGCGGCGCCTCGGAGCCCGCGCCACCTCCTGTCGGCGGTCGCCACGGGCCGCCGGGGGCGTCCGCAAGTGACTGAGAAGGTGCGGTTTGAGCAAGACGGTCACGATGGACCCGGCGGCCGGCCGGGTCTGTCTCGGACCCTTGAGACGGTGAGACATCGCGAGACGGCGCCGCACGCCGGGGGCCGGCACCTCTTCACCCTCAGCGAGGCCGCCGGACGTGTGCATGCCGTTGTGGGGTACCGATCCCGGCTGCCTGTGGGGTCGCCATCCTGGCTACCGTGCGGGGTAGCCATCCCGGCTGCCGAGTTGGGGGTCGACCCGGCTGGCCGCGCTTGACAATGGCTCGAGCCTGCGGCCATGATGGCCAACCATGCGCAAGAAGCTCGCGACCATCGCCGCGCTGGGGGCACTGCTCGCGGTGCCGTGCTGCGAGACGGCCTGGACGGCCGATCCGGCGCCGACGCCGGACGCCAAGACCCGCTGTGGCGTGTGCGGGATGTACGTGGCCAGGTACCCGCAGTGGGTGGCGTCGATCGGGTTCGCAGACGGCACCGTAGTGTTCTTCGACGGGCCCAAGGACATGTTCCGCTACCTGCTCGACCTCGCCACGTTCAAGCCCGGCACCAACCCGGAGGAGGTGGCGGCGGTGTTCGTGACCGACTACTACTCGACCCGCCCGATCGACGGCCGCGCGGCGTTCTACGTCGCGGGCTCCGACGTGATCGGGCCGATGGGGTCGGAGCTGGTGCCCACCGTCGACCGGAGCCACGCCGAGACCCTGCTCAAGGACCACGGGGGTGAACGGGTCGTGGCCTTCGGCGAGGTCACGGCCGAGATGCTGCAGCCGTGACCATCTCCAAGCATCGCGTCTTCCTGCTGCTGACCGCTGTCGAGCTCACCGTCGTGGTCGCGCTCGTGGTGCACGCCCGCGGCCTGGCGGCCGATCCCGCCGCGAGCCACGTCCCGGCGAAGGAGGCCGTCGCCGCGCGGCTCGGCCTGACCGACCTCGCGATCTGGACCGAGGCGCGCTACACCCGGCACCCGTCACAGGCCGACCTGTTCTCGCCGTTCCAGGACTTCCCGGCGTCTCTCGAACACTTCCCGGCCGGGTCGGTGGTGGGGGGCCCCGACCTGTCCACGTTCCGCCAGCCGGCGGGGCCGTAGGCCGCGAGGGCCCATGCTGCGCCGCCTCAAGCTCCTCGAGTTCGCGCTCTCGTCGCTGTGGCGGCGCCGTTTCAAGAACCTGGCGATCGTCGTCGTGTACGGCTTCACGATCGCGGTGCTGGCGTCGGTCCTGCTGATGACCGACTCACTGCGCGGCGAGGCCCAGCAGATCCTGCGCGGCGCCCCTGATCTGGTCGTGCAGCGGGTGGCGGCCGGCCGCCACGACCTGATACCGACCACCTACGCCGAGGAGATCCGTGCCCTGCCCGGCGTCGGCGACGTCCGTCCCCGCTACTGGGGCTACTACTTCGACGCCTTCACCGAGTCGAACTTCACCTTCGTGGGCATCGACGACGGGTCGCCCGGCGAGCTCGAGCTGCTCGAGGGCCGGTTGCCGTCGGCGCCCTTCGAGTGCGCGGTGGGCGAGGGGGTGGCCCGCGTCCGCTCGACCGGCGTCGGTCACGAGCTGACCCTGATCGCCCACGACGGGCTGGGCGTCATCTTCGACGTCGTCGGCGAGTTCCGCGCGCCGTCGAGCATCCTGACCAACGACCTGGTGGTGTTCACGGACGCGGACCTCGTCGAGCTGTTCGGTTTTCCCGCCGGGCGCGCGGTCGACCTCTCGGTGGAGGTCTACAACGACGCCGAGGTCTCGACTGTGGCCGCCAAGGTCAAGCGGATCTTCCCCGACACCCGTCCGATCACCCGCAGCGAGATCCTGCGGACCTACGACGCGGTCTTCTCGTGGCGCAGCGGCATGCTGCTCACCGTGTTCGCGGCCGCGCTGGCGGCGTTCTGCATCCTGGCGTGGGACAAGGCGACCGGGATCAGCGCCGAGGAGCGGCGGGAGATCGGGGTGCTCAAGGCCCTCGGCTGGAGCACCCGCGACGTCCTCGAGCTCAAGTTCTGGGAGGGCGCCGCGATCTCGCTGACCTCGTTCCTGCTCGGCCTGATCGCCGCGCTGGCGCACGTCTTCCTGCTCGGCGCGTCGCTGCTGGCGCCGGTGATCAGGGGCTGGTCGGTGCTGTTCCCCGACTTCCGCTTCACGCCCTCCGTCAGCCTCTACCAGCTGTTCGTGCTCGGCTTCCTGACCGTGGTCCCGTACGTGGCAAGCACCGTGGCGCCGTCCTGGAAGGCCGCCGTGACCGACCCCGAGGAGGTGATGCGCGGATGAGCGCGGCCACGACCCCCCTGATCGCCACCGACGGCGTCTGCAAGGCCTACAACCTCGGCCGGGCCGACGAGGTGCGCGCGGTCGACTCCGTCACGATGGCGGTGGACCGGGGCGAGGTGCTGGTCCTGGAAGGACCGAGCGGCTCGGGCAAGACGTCGCTGCTGAGCTTGATCGGCTGCATGTCGCGGCCGACGCAGGGCCGGATCGTGGTCGACGGCCGCGACGTGGCCAAGCTCGCCGAGAGCGAGCTCACCCGCGAGCGGAGGCAGAGGTTCGGCTTCATCTTCCAGCAGTTCCACCTGATCGCCGACCTGCCGGCGGCCGAGAACGTGCTGCTGCCGCTCTACCCGACCGGGGTGGCATTCAGCGAGATGCGGCGGCGGGCGGGAGCGGTGCTCGACCGCCTCGGCATGGGCGGCAAGGCGGCGCGCCGGGTGCGGACGCTGTCGGGCGGCGAGCAGCAGCGGGTGGCGATCGCGCGGGCGCTGGTCAACGATCCGCAGGTGGTGGTCGCCGACGAGCCCACCGCCCACCTCGACCGGAAGCTCGCCGACGAGCTGCTCGAGATCCTGGTGTCGATCCATGGCGAGGGCAGGACGGTGGTGATCGCCACCCACGACCCCCGGGTGTTCGAGCACCCGATCGTCGACCGCATTCTCGAGATGCGCGACGGCCGGATCGTCGGTGAGCGGCGATCGTGATCCTCCACCCGGGCATTCTGGCGCTGCTCGGCGGCTCGGCGGTTGCGCTCGGGCTCCTGGTGGCCGCCTGCGTGGTCGGCGTCCAGGTGCTGCGCCGCTGGGACTTCTCGTCGAGCTCGGCGCGCCAGCTCGCGCTCGAGCGCCGGACCTTCCTGGTGTCGTCGCTCGCAACTCTCGCGCTCGCGATCGAGGTCGCCTCGGCGCTGCTCTTCCTCTACACCGTCGACGACCTGCACGGGCTGTTCGTCGGCGCGATGTGCGCCACCGGCTCGCTCAACGCGAACCCGATCGGCTGGTGGGTGCTGCCGGTCAAGGTGCTGATCGTGGTCGCGGCGCCGCTGTGGATCGTGCTCAACGGCCTTGACGCCCGCGCCGGCGACTTTCCGGTCATCCGGACCAAGTACGGCGCGCTGCTGCTGCTCACCCCGCTGGTGGCGGCCGACCTGGTGCTGCAGGCGCGCTACTTCCTCGGGCTCGACCCCGAGGTGATCACCTCGTGCTGCGGCTCGCTGTTCAGCGCGGCGGGCAGCGGCGTTTCGAGCGACCTGGCAGCGCTGCCGGTTCTCCCGACCATGGCAACGTTCTACGCGTGCGCGGCCGCGTACCTCGCCGCGGCCGTCGTGTGCCTGGTGCGTCCGGCCGCCATCGCCAGGATCGTCCTGGCCGTTCTCGCGCTCACGTTCCTGGTGGCGGCGCTCGCGTCGATGGTGTCGTTCCTCTCGCTCTACATCTACGAGCTGCCGACCCACCACTGCCCCTTCGACGTGCTCCAGCTCCAGTACCGCGGAATCGGATACCCTCTCTACGCGAGCCTGATCGCCGCGGTGGTGCTCGGCCTGCTGCCGGCGATGGCGCTCGCCTTCCGGCGACGGCCGTCATTCGCCGCCGTCTCCGCTCGGGCGGAGGGGCGGTGGCTCAAGGCCGGGATCGCGGCGACGCTGCTGTTCCTCGGAATCGCCACCTTCCCAATCGTGTTTGGGGCGTTTACGATGACAGGGTACTGAGCAGCGGAGGCAGATCGATGGCAAACCAACTCGAACGACCGCCCGGTATCACGCCCTCGCCGCGATGGGGGCGTTCCGTTGCGGCCCTGCTGATCGCCGCGGTCGTCGGGGCAAATGGGTGGGCGGCGGACAACCCTCGGTTCACACGGACCGAGGTCACGGTCGATCCGCCCGCCGTGACGCTGATCGACCAGGATGGGGACAGGGTCGACTTCCACGCTCTCCTCGCGTCCGGCAAGCCGGTGTTCGTGGACTTCATCTTTGCGACCTGCACGACGATCTGCCCGGTGCTGTCGGCCGGGTACACCAGCATCCAGCGCAAGCTCGGCGACGATCTCGACCGGGTGGTCCTGGTTTCGATCACCATCGACCCGGAGAACGACGGCCCCGAGGAGCTGACCGCCTACCTCGAGCGCTACCGGGCGAAGCCCGGCTGGGAGTTCCTGACCGGGACTCGCGCCGACATCGACAACGTCATGCGCGCGTTCGACGCCTACGTTCCCGACAAGATGTCCCACCGGCCGCTGCTCTTCATCCGCACTCCGGCGGACGGGAGCTGGGTGAAGCTCTACGGCTTTGCCGGCAGCGCGGACTTGATGGCGGAGCTGGCGCGGGCATCGGGCGACGCCGGGGCGGCGGGGGTGCCGGAATGAGGAAGCACGGACTGGCGACGTGTGCGATCGCGTCTGCGTTGGTGGTCGGGCTCGCCGCGCCGGTGGCCGCCCAGAAGCAGGACAAGGTCGCCGGGCTGTCCCCCGACGAGGCGCTGCGCCTCGGCGAACGCATGTACCGAGAGGGCGTCCTGCCCTCCGGGGAGCCGATGATGGCCGTGGTGTCCGAGGACATCGAGGTCGAGGGCACGATGTTCAGCTGCTCGAGCTGCCACCTGCGCAGCGGCAAGGGGTCGCTGGAGGGCACGGTCATCACGCTGCCGACCTGCGGGTCGTGGCTCTACAAGCCGCTGGTCGGGAGGGAGATGCGGCCGTCCACGCGGGTGCCGGAGTACCTCAGCCCGCCGCCGTTCCGCGAAGCCTACACCGACGAGCTGGTGGCGCGCGCGATCTGGACCGGTAAGGACCCCAACGATCGCGAGTTCAACTGGGTCATGCCGCGCTACAAGATGTCGACCACCGACATGGAGATCCTGGTTCACTACCTCAAGAACCTGTCGGCTACGTTCTCGCCCGGGGTGGACGAGAGCACGATCCGCTTCGCGACGGTGGTCAGCCGCGATGTCTCCCTCGAGGACCGGAACGCCATGCTGGAGCCCCTCAGGGCCCTGGTGCGCGACCGCAACAGCCAGGTCCGGCACAACGAGCGTCGCGCCCAGCACGGTCCCTTCGAGATGGAGGAGATGTACAACCCGTACCGCCGCTACTCGCTCGCGGTCTGGGAGCTCCAGGGCAAGCCCTCGACGTGGTCCGCCCAGCTCGAGGACTACTACAACGAGGCGCCGGTTTTCGCGCTGCTCGGCGGGATCGCGAACGGGGATTGGGCCCCGATCCACCAGTTCTGCGAGCGCTACCAGGTCCCCTGCCTGTTTCCGGTCACCGACCACCCGGTGGTGTCGGAGAGTGACTGGTACACGCTCTACTTCTCCAAGGGGTACTACCAGGAGGGCGAGGCCGCGGCGCGCTTCCTGCGCCGGGACGAGGGCCCGGCCCGGGGCGCACCGGTCGTCCAGGTGATGCGGGACAGCCCTGCCGGCCGCGAGCTGGCGGCCGGGTTCGGCGCGGCACGGCTGTCGATGGACCAGCCGCCGGCGCGCGACCGCGTCGTTGCGCCCGAGCAGCCCCTCGACGCCGGGTTCTGGTCGCGTCTGGTGTCTGATCACCCGGGCGCGGTGCTGGCGCTCTGGCTCGAACCAGCCGACCTGGCTGAGATCGGCGCACTCGCCGGAGCCGAGCCGAGACCGCCGCTGGTGTTCGTCGCGGGGGGCGTGTTGGGCGACGGCGCCATGCAGCTGCCGGCCGGCGTGCGGCCATTCACCTACATCACCCATCCCGGCTCGCTGCCGGAGGACGTGGGCCGGTCGCGCATGGCGGTGGAGCTCTGGCTGAAGGCCAAGGGGTTGCCGGTCACCAACTACGCGATCCAGTCCAGGATGTACTTCCTGTCGTGGGCGCTGGCGCAGATGGTCCACATGATGCGGGACGACTTCTACCGCGACTACTTCCTCGACATCGCGGACATGATGCGCGACGAAACCTACTCCATCGCGTCGATCTACCCCCGGCTGAGCTTCGGCCCCGGCCAGCGCTACGCGTCGAAGGGCTGCTACGTCGTGCAGCTCGACGACAACGATCCGCCGAAGCTCTTGAAGCGGAGCGAGTGGGTGATTCACTAGGGGAATTGGGGCTGTGGGGCTGTGGGGCTATGGGGCTATGGGCCGAATGATCTTCTGCGTTGGATGAATGCGGCTAGGGCGGCTGCTGTTCTTCCTTGAGGCTCTTTCATGCATGCCGCGGAGTCCCGCGAGAGGAACCCCAAACGCTCGGACAGGTCCACGAGGTACCCCACCTCCCTGACCGAACCGAAGGCGATGTGTAAGAACCGGCTGAACTCTGCTTCGGTCTGGCGACCACAGCCCTCGACAATATTCGTGGGTACGGAAACGGCAGCCCGCCGCATCTGACTCGTCAGTCCGACTCGTTCCGATCTGGGCATCTCCCGAGTCTCGCGATACACCGCGACGGCCAGCTCGTCGGCCAGACGAAACACCTCCAATTTCCGGTGATCTCGCACGTTGTCTTCCCCTCTGAGAAGTCAGAAGGGCGGGAGACAACCAAGATTGACAACCACCCGATGAGTCGCCAGCCCTAACCGACGCATCTCGGTAGATCGAACACGCGATCCTGATCGCCCTCCACCCCCACCGCCTCGTAGCCCCACAACTCCATAGCCCCACAGCCCCACAGCCCCACAGCCCCATAGCCTCATAGCCTCATCGCCCCAAAGCCCCACAGCCCCTGCACCGTCTCACTGTCTCACTGTCTCATCGTGACCAAAGCAGCCTCGGATGGGCCTGTCGCTGATCGGCAGAATTCAAGATAAAATCAATGATTTAAGCTATTTAAGTTTTTCATCCAGGACTCGCGCGCGACCCCGCCCTGGCCCCGGGCCGGCTTCGAGGGGGTGTCTCGTGCCTCGGTTGAGAAACACCTGCTCGTGCGTGACGCCGGTCACGCGAAATCACGTCCAAGTCGTTTCTCCACGGGAACTTAACTATCAATTTTGAGACGCACGACCAGGTTGGCATGCATCGTGCTCAGGCACCTCCCGGATCCTGCTCCAACAACCGGCTGCAGGGAGGAGGCGGAGAGTGGACTGTGACGAGCACATCGCGCGCGCCCTCGAGCTCGCGGACAGTTTGCTCGAGCTCGCCAACGCCGACCGCAACGGCTGCGAGCACGACGGCTGCCTGCTGCTCGACGGGATCGTTCGCGACAGCGCTCTCAAGATCCGCCAGGTGGCGCTGCGCTGGGCCTTGGAGCTCCACACGACAACCAACGGCGTGAGGAAATCAACGTGACGATGGATCGAATCACAACCAAGGACTCTATGACGACCGACGGGAGGTATGCGATGCGTTCGGTTGGAAACGGTTTTTCGGACCACAGAGCAACGAAGAAGGAGGAGTCTCCATGAGCACGCGATCTTTCAACGTCCGGCGTGCCGGCGGACCGGGCCTGACGGCCGCGGTCGCCGGCGCACTGCTGCTGGCAATGATGCTGGCATCGGCGCCAGCCCAGGCCCAATCGCCGCTCACCGGTCTGACGGTGATCGGTGTCGACGCCAACGGTGGCGAGACGCCCGTCGACGCCTACCGCTGGCTGATCGAGGAGGACAAGACCTACCACGTCCAGACCGACGCGTCGGGCGCAGCCTTGCCGACGGTGTTCGACCCCAACTGGGAGCAGTACGCCGACGGCGTCCCGGGCGGCGAGACCCTGTCGGTCTCGTTCCACCGGAGCTACATGCCGGTGGTAGGCAAGGGCTGCGCGGGCTACAACGATTATCTCGGCACCGACTACGAGTGCAAAGCGCTCGCTCCGGTGCTCAAACCCAACACTTACTACTTCGTCTCGGTGCTGCCGCGCGCCGGCGCCTCGATCGGCGGCGCCGGCTTCAAGACGGGCGGCGACGGGGCGATGCCGCCCACCACCGTTTACGTCAACCGGTACCCGATCCCGACCGCGCAGATCACGGTGCTGATCTTCCACGACAACAACTCGATCAACAACGCCCCCGACCTGCCGGCAGAGGACCCGCTCACCGACGGCGACGGCGACGGCGAGCCGGACAACCCGATGGCCGGCTTCCAGATCCTGGTCGAGGACGCGGGCGGCCGCTACGGCGCGTCGGCCGGCATGCAGAGCCAGGACGCCTTCGGCAACCCGCTCGGCACCGAGTACGACGCGGCCGGCAACGTGATCGGCTGGCATCCCCTCATCACCGGGCCCGATGGCCGGCTGACGATCAAGAACCTGGCCCCCGGCAAGTACGGAGTGCAGGCCGTCCCGCCCGCAGGCTCCGGCTACCAGCAGACGGCGACCATCGAGGGCACCAAGGTCATCGATGCCTGGGTGAAGGCCAACGAGCCGGCGTTCTTCGCCGAGCTCGGCCCGCCCGGCTTCCACGTCTTCATCGGCTTCGTCAAGAAGTTCAACTCGATCCCGGCCGGCGGCGGCACCACGATCACCGGCCAGATCGTCAACAACCACATGTCGCGGCCGCCGATGTACGCCTTCAACGAGGGCACCTGCTTCGGCCACACCACCCCGTGGGTGGGGCTCAACGAGATGGTGGCCGGCCTGCCCGGCCCGGGTCTCTACGCCGCGCCGACCGGCGACTTCAACGGCGACGGCGACGGCTGCGAGTTCGAGATTCCCAACGTCCCGCCGGGCGATTACCAGCTCGTGGTCTGGGACTCGGCGCTTGACCTGATCTTCGCCTTCCATGGGGTCACGATCGGATCCGGGACCGGGACAACCTGCGACCCCGGCAGCGCTGGCGTCTGCAACCTCGGCCCGATACCGGTGTTCCAGTGGTTCCACCGCTCCGAGCACCGGGTGTTCGACGACATCAACGCCAACGGCGTCTGGGACACGTCCGAGGGCCCGGCCGCGGCCGAGCAGGCGTTCAACCTGCGCTGGCGCGACGGCACCATCTACCAGACCAACGTCTCGGACGGCGTCGGCGCCTTTACCTTCGACCAGGTCTTCCCGTTCTTCAACTGGCTGGTCGCCGAGGTTGACTTCCTTCGCTTCCAGGCCACCGGCCTGACCGTGGTGGTCGACGACGGCGGCGCGATCTCGGCCGTCTCCGGCCCCGCGCCGTACGACGACAACGACATCACCTTCGGCGGCGCGATCACCCCCCAGGACCAGACCAACCCGGTCGACCCGTTCTGCCTCGCCAACCCCACCGTTTGCGAGGAGAACGCCGCCTACCGGGTCGAGCGCGGGCCGGTCCTCCTGCAGGGCTTCCAGGGCTTCTTGGGCCAGACCAACGCCTTCCTGTGGGGCAAGCGTCACTACCCGGATGGCCAGAACGGCGGCATCTCGGGCATCGTCTTCTACTCCGTGACCCGGGCCGAGAACAACCCGCAGTACGGGGCGGCCGAGGTCTGGGAGCCGGGCATCCCGGGGGTCACCGTCAACCTCCGCGACTCGAATGGCAGGCTGCTGGACACCACCGTCACCGACAGCTGGGACGAGAGCCTCCCGACCGGCTGCAAGTGGGGCAACGGTGCCACCGGCCCATTTGCGTTCGACCCCGACGGTACCGGAATCGGGATCGGACCCTTCCCCCAGGACTGCTACGACGGCCTGCGCAACTTCAACCAGGCGAGGCCAGCGGTGTTCGACGGCGGCTACGCCTTCGGCCCCGAGTTCGACTGCGCTGGCGGCTGCCCGAGCTGGCTGGAGCCCTCCCTCGACAATCCCGACATCGGCTACTTGAAGCCGGGCGACTACATCGTCGAGGTCATCCCGCCCCCAGGCTATGAGATCGTCAAGCCCGAGGACAAGAACGTCGACTTCGGCGACGCGTACGAGCCGGCGCCCGAGCTGCTGCCGCCGCCCTGCGTCGGCCCGATGACGCCGGTTCCGGCCTACCTGTCACTGTTCGCGGACGAGCAGATCCCGGCGCCGTTTGCCGGCACCTCCCGACCGCTCTGCAACAGGAAGCTCGTCACCGTGTCGGCCGGCGCCAACGCGGCCGCCGACTTCTTCCTCTTCACCGAGGTCCCGATCGCCGCGCACGCCACCGGCTTCATCCTCGACGACACCGCGTCCGAGTTCGACCCGAACTCGCCGCAGTTCGGCGAGAAGTTCGCGCCGCCGTTCGTGCCGATCACGGTCCGCGACTGGACCGGTCGGATCATCAACAAGACCTACTCCGACCAGTACGGCGTCTACAACTTCGTGGCGCCGTCGACGTCAACCGCCAACCTGCCGCAGCCGAGCGGCATGTCGGCGAACATGCTGACGACCTGCATGAACGATCCCGGCGACGATCTCGCCAACCCGGACCCGAACTTCAATCCGCAGTACAGCACCTTCTGCTACAACTTCCAGTACATGCCGGGCGTGACGACCTACCTCGACACCCCGGTGCTGCCATCGGCAGCGTTCACAGGCCCCGAGCAGTTCCCGCTCGACTGTGAGTACCCGGACGGAACTCCGCGGATCTACTCGGTCGACGTCGCCACCAACGGCGTCGGCGGCGGGCCCTACATCCCGACCGCCGGCAACGTCAACAACCGGGGAGTGAATGGCGACCAGACGATCACCATCAACTCGCTGGGCACCTGGTCGGTCCAGAACCCGGACTACTGCAACCCGGCCGCGGGCATGTGCCCGGCCGGCGCTGACACGGTCAACAGGTTCATCTTCCGTGACTTCGGGTTCGGAGACGTCCCGGGCGTGCTGACTCTGGGCGACATGGGCGTCTTCACGATGACCGACGACGGCGATCCCGCCACCGCGACCTGCGCGGATGGGGGGTCGTGGACCAACGATGTCATCACCTGCACCATTGCCGACGACACGACTGTCCCCAACGACACGGCCGCGAACACGGGCGGCGGTCGTCAGCTGACGGTCACGCGCGGCGACAACGGTCGGTCCACGGTGGCCGGCGTCACTGTCCAGGTCGGCCTGCGGGCCCAGTCTGAGGTGATCGTGGTGACCCCGTCGGCCGATCCGATGGCAACGCCGATCACCGACGCCATCCTCGCGAACTCCACGAACGCCAACGCGCTGATCCTCGTTCAGCCGGGCGCCTACAACGAGATGGTGATCATGACCAAGCCGGTCCAGCTTCAGGGCTGGGGCGAGGGATCGACCATCATCAACGCGCTCAAGGCGCCGACCGAGAAGCTCCAGGCCTGGCGCGACCGGGTGGACGGTCTGGTCTCGAGCGGCACCGTCGACCTGCTCCCCGGGCAGGAGGTTGGCCTCGGCCTTCCGGAGCCCACCACCCTGCAGACCGAGGAGGGCGCCGGCGTGCTGGTGCTGGCTCGTTCCGGCGGGAACAACCGCTTTGACTTCGGCCGCAACCGCGGCGCCCGCATCGATGGCCTGACCATCAAGGGCGCCGACACCGGCGGCGGTGTCATCGCCAATGGCTACACCGACTACCTGCGGATCTCCAACAACCGGATCGCCAACAACTCCGGCTTCTTCAGCGGTGGCATCCGGGTTGGCCATCCGATTCTCGTCAACCCTGCCACCCTCGGCTACACCGACGGTGACAACGACCGCGTCGCGATCCACCACAACCAGGTGGTGTTCAACGGCGGTCTCGGCGGAACCGGCGGCGGCATCTCGATGTGCACCGGCTCCGACTCCTACCGCATCACCGAGAACTGGGTGTGCGGCAACTTCACCGGCGGCGAGGGCGCCGGCATCGGCCATACGGGGCTGAGCCAGGCCGCGAGCGGCACCGACTACCCGCTGATCGCCGACAACACCGTCATCTTCAACGAGAGCTTCTACCAGGCCCAGACGGTGTCCGGTGGCGGCATCTTCGTCGGCGGCGCCGCGCCGCTCGGCGTGGGCGAGCGCAGCCCGGGCGCCGGCAACGTTCAGATCATCGGCAACCTGATCCATGGCAACTCGGCCGGCGCCGGCGACGGCGGCGGCATCCGCCTCGCGGCGGTCAACGGCGAGGACGTGGCCGACAACCCAGGAAACCCGGCCCAGTGGTACGCCGTCGACGTCTACAACAACATGATCGTCAACAACGTCGCGGCCCTGGCCGGCGGCGGCATCTCGCTGCAGGACGCGGTCGAGGTGCGAATCCTCAACAACACCATTGCGAACAACGACAGCCTGGCGGTGGCGGGCGAGGCGTTTGCGCCCGGAAGCCCGAACCTGTCCAACGCGCAACCCGGCGCGGGCGTCGTCAGCCGCGCCCACAGCGCGTTGCTGGCGTCGGCATCCGGCGGCGTCGGGACCTTCTCCGAGCCGTCCGCGTTTGCCGACAACATCGTCTGGCAGAACCGCTCGTTCTACTTCTACGTGGACTCCGCAGGGTGCACTCCGGGCACTCCCGGCTGCCTGTCGACCTACGGGCTGTGCCCGGACGTCACCGGTGGCCTGACCTGCCCCGGCGGCAACGACATCGTGTTCGACGACCTGGGCGTGATCGGGACGGCCGGGACCCTCAGCGGCACCGACAACCTCGTCACCCCCGGTGGTTGGGTGGCCCCTGGTCCGACCGACCCGAGCACCCTGTTCGTCAACGAGTACTTCAACGGTGCGCGCTCGAGCATTCTGCAGCCCGAGATCACGACCGCCATCCAGACGCCCGCGGCCTTCGACGAGGGCGGCAACTACATCAAGCCTGCCTTCGGGCCGCTCTCGCTCTGGGACGATGCCGCATCGAACGACGGCGATCCGGGCGTTCTGTATGGCGACTACCACATTCTCTCAGGCTCAGCCGCCCACGATGCAGCAGCGGGCGGACTCGGCGACGACTTCGATGGCGACGCGCGGCCGCAGGGAGCGGGCTTCGACATCGGGGCCGATGAACAGGCGCCTCTCGGCCTCAAGGCCCTGCCCGGCGGCGCCGGGCAGGACGCGATCGACAACGAGCTGAACACGGAATGACACAACCGCGGCGGATCCCCGTCGGGGCGACCCGGCGGGGATCCGGCCGACATCAGAAGGAGTGAATCATGGAAAGCAGAAGGCTCTACCGAAACCTGATGCTGGCGGTCGCCGCGGTCGTGCTCACGGTCGTCCCGGCCTCGGCCCAGGTCCACATCCAGTGCCCGTGCGATCGCAACGGCGACGGGGACTGCCTCGACATCGTCTCGACCGGCCCGCCATCGGGTCGCTACAACGAGCCCAACCTCGCAGCCTCGCTCGGGGTGGTGTGCAAGCACCTGACCGGCGGTGACGGCTTCGCGGTGATGGCCGACGGCGAGCCGAAGTACATGTTCGGCTTCGCCGACGTCACCGGCGTCCCGGCCGCCAACGTCATGCAGGATGGTCTGCTGGCCGCCGAGTGGCCGGCGCCGACCATCGCAGTCGACCAGGGCAAGAAGTTCTACCTGACCCTGTCGAACGTCGGCATGGTGATCCGGCCCGACCTCTTCGACCCGCACAGCGTCCACTTCCACGGCTTCCCGCAGTCGTCGACCATCTTCGACGGCCTGCCGGAGTCGGGCATCGCCATCAACCAGGGCTCGTCCCTGACCTACTTCTACGACCTGGTCGAGCCCGGCACCTTCATCTACCACTGCCACGTCGAGGCCACCGAGCACATGCAGATGGGCATGCTCGGCAACCTCTACGTGGAGGCCGCCCAGAGCTGGGAGGGCTATGCTCCGAACGCGATCCCGGCCGGCAACCAAGCCGAGTGCGACGCCCCCGGCGACCAGTACCCGGGCGTTCCCTGCGGCTACGCCTACAACGACCAGGACGGCTCGACCGCCTTCGACCGGGAGTACCCGCTCCAGCTCGGCAGCTGGGACCCCGACTTCCACGACGCGAGCTGGGGCGTCCAGCCGCTGCCCTTCGCCCTGATGTGGGACCGCTACCCGGTCATCAACGGCCGCGGCTACCCGGACACGGTCGTGCCCGGTGCGCTGGCCCAGCAGCCGATCGACCCCGACGACGGCGTCACCGACCTCAACGGTCCGGTGAACTCCCAGCAGGTGAGCTCGCTGATCGAGGCGAACGGGGTCGACGGCGACCGGGTGCTGCTGCGGCTTTCGAACCTCAACGTCACTGAGGTCCACACGTTGACGAGCCCGTCGATCCCGATGGAGGTCGTCGCCATCGACGCCAAGGAGCTGATGGCCGACGACGGCACCAAGCTCCACTACTGGGCGAACTCGGTGACCCTGGGCGGCGGCATGACGGCGGACGTCATTCTCCACACCGCCGGCGTTCCGGCCGGCGAGTACTACCTGTACGCCGCCGACGTGCAGTTCCTGAGCAACTTCACCGACCCCGCCGATCTCGGCGGCATGATGACGAAGATCGTCATCGACTAGGGCTGAGGAGGACATGATGAACAACACGACGACACGGAACCGAACCTCCTGGGCCCTCGCGGTCGGCGCCGCACTCCTGGTGCTGGCGTCCGCCGGCAGCGCCCAGGCCACGATCGAGGGCATCACGGGCGTCACCACCTTCAACTTTGCCGCCGGCGAGGGCGAAATCGTCATCGCGGACGGCGGCTCCTACGAGTTCTGGGGCTATGAGGATCTGGACGGGCACGAGGGCGTCGGACTGCCCCAGTACCCCGGGCCGACGATCATCGTGAACCAGGGCGATTACGTGACCATCAACCTGACCAGTGAACTCCACGACCAGTGCACGTCGATGGTCTTCCCCGGCCACGCGGTTTCGGTGACCGCGGGGACCGGTGACCAGGAGGGCCAGCTGACGCGCGAGACCTGCCCGGGTGGCACCGCGGTGCAGTACACCTTCACGGCCGAAGAGCCGGGAACCTACATGTACTACTCGGGCACCAACGCCCAGCTGCAGGTCGAGATGGGCCTGCTCGGCGTCATCATCGTTCGCCCGGGCGCACCGTTCAACGACGGGCACCACGCCTACAACGACGCCCGCAGCCGGTACGACCACGAGTACCTGTTCCTGCTCACCTCGATGGACCCCTACTTCCACACCAGGGCCGAGCAGCACCAGTACAGCGCGATCGACTACAGCGCGCGCTGGCCGGTCTACTGGTTCATCAACGGCCGGACCGCTCCCGACGACCTCGGCGAATCCTTCGTCTCCTGGGCTCCCCACCAGCCCTACAACTGCCTGCCGAGGATGCGGCCGGGCGAGAGCGTGCTGGTGCGGATCATCGGCGGCGACCAGGACCAGCACCCGCTCCACCTGCACGGCAACCACTACCATGAGATCGCCCGCTACGGGCGGATGCTCCAGACCCCCGGCGGCGCGCTCGCCTCGCGGGCCCAGTTCACGACCCTGTCGGTGCCGGGCCAGACCGTCGACGCGATCTTCACCTGGACCGGCGAGAAGCTCGGCTGGGACATCTACGGCACCCTGCAGGACGGTCAGCTGGACCACGACTGCAACGGGATCGCGCTCTCAAGCTGCGAGTCCGCCGACCCCAGCGACTCCAACCCGGCCTGCCAGTCCGCGGGCTACGACCCGGTCACCAACGAGTACTGCGGGGACCACGGCAAGCCGTTCCCGGTGACGCTCCCCGAGAACCAGAACCTGGCCTTCGGCGGTTGGTGGTCCGGCTCCCCGTTCCTGGGCGGCGGCGAGCAGCTCCCGCCCGGCGAGGGCGGCCTCAACCCGAACAACGGCTTCTTCTTCATGTGGCACTCGCACACCGAGAAGGAGCTCACCAACTTCGACATCTTCCCCGGCGGCATGCTCTCGATGATGGTGGTCGAGCCGCCCGGGACGCCGATCCCATAGGCGAAGGAGGCGATTGAAATGAACCGCACGAAAGTCTTCACCCACGCGAAGCGACTGGCCCTCGGGCTGGCCGTCCTCGCCCTCGCGGCGTCGCCCACCTTCGCGCAGACGACCATCGATCTGTGCGCCACGACGGGCACGGCCGAGGTCACCACGGGCGTCTCCGTGCCGATCTGGGGCTTTGTCCTCGGGTCGAGCTGCGGAGGCGATGCGACCCTCCCCAACCCGGTGCTCCGGGTCATCGAGGGCGAGACCGTGACCATCAACCTGACCAACAACCTCCCGGAGCAGGTCTCGATCCTCATCCCCGGCCAGCCGATGACGGCGACCGGCGGCGTGGCCGGGCACTTCACGACGGAGGCCGCCGCCGGCGGCGGCACCGTCAGCTACAGCTTCGTTGCCTCGCGTCCCGGGACCTTCCTCTATCAGAGCGCCACCTCGAGGATCCGCACCCATCTGCCGATGGGCCTGTACGGCGCGCTGGTGGTCGAGTCGCTGAGCGCCGGCACAGCCTACGGAACCGCCGAGAGCGCGTACGCCACTGATCAGGTGCTGGTCTACAGCGCGATCGACCCGGTCCTCAACACCAACCCCGCCGGCTACGGCGGCGCCCGCGTGTCCAAGAACACCCTGCCGGTGGCCGATGAGGGATTCGTGTGGGGTTGGAAGCCCGAGTACTTCCTGATCAACGGCAAGGTCCACCCGGACATCGAGACGATCTACGGCGGCGCCGGCTCTAACCTCCTGCTGCGCTTCGTCAACGCCGGCCTCGAGACCGTCACGCCGACCCTCGGGGGTGGGCTCTACATGAACGTGATCGCCGAGGACGCCAGCCTCGCCCCGGTGGCCTTCAGCCAGTACGGGGTCGAGCTGCAGCCTGGAACGACGGTCGACGCCATCGTCACCCTGCCTGTGACCTCGGACCGGTACGCCCTGTACGACCGCTCGCTCAACCTCAGCAACGGCGCGGCGACCACCGGCGGCATGGTGGCGTACATCGACTCGGCCCCGGCGCCGTTGGCGGTCGCCGAAGCCTACGCGACGGACGAGGACCTGGCCCTCGTGGTCGGCCCGCCCGGCGTGCTCGGCAACGACCAGGCGGCAGAAGGTGGAGCACTTTCTGGAACCTACACGGCAAGCCTGGTGAGCGGCGTGGCGAACGGCACCCTGGCGCTCGCCGCGGACGGCTCCTTCACCTACACGCCTGACCTCGACTTCTACGGCGCCGACAGCTTCAGCTACCGGGCGGTCGACCTGGTCACCCCGGGAACCTCCAGCAACGTGGCGACCGTGACCCTGACCATCAACCCGGTGCCTGACGCCGGCCCGCCGGTTGCCGACGCCCAGTCGGTGGCCACGCCGATCTTCACCCCGCTCGCGATCACCCTCAGCGGCAGCGACCCGGAGGGCGACCTGCTGACGTTTGCCCTGGGCACGGTCGCTCCTGCGAACGGCGTGCTGAGCGGCACGCCGCCGAACGTCACCTACACCCCGAACGCGGGCTTCTACGGCGCCGACAGCTTCAGCTTCACGGTGGATGACGGGATCACCGTGAGCGCCGAGGCGACGGTGGCGATCACCGTTGTGCCCACGCTTCACTTCTCCACCTCCGGGAACGGCTTGGTGCCCGGCGTTGCCGCCGCGGCTCCGCCGGCCGGCGGGTACGACAACGCGGACTTCTACCGGTGGGACGGGACGGCCTTCAGCCGCGTCTTCGACGCCACCGTGCCTCCCGCGGCCGCCGAGCTTCCGCTGCCCGTGACCGCCAACATCGACGGCCTGATCGTGGTCGACGCGACCCGCTTCTACGTGTCGTTCGCCGCCGACACCACGATCCAGGGCTTCGGGCCGGTTCAGGACGAGGACGTCGCTTACTACGACAACGGCACCTGGTCGGTGGCCTTCGACATGACCGCCGCCGGGATGACCCTTGCCGGCCACAACATCGCCGCCTTCGACATCGTGAACGGCATCCTCTACTTCTCGTGCGGAGCCGCCCTGCCGCCAGGCGTGCCCGCCGCCAGTCCGCCAGCCGGCGGCGACGACGCGGACATCTACTCCTGGAACGGCACGGCGTTCAGCCGTGTCTTCGATGCAAACGCTGGCGGCGGTGCTCCTCTGCCGGCCAACGCCAACGTTGACGGCCTGAAGTGGATCGACGCCACCCACTTCTACCTGTCGTTCGCCGCCGCATCGACGGTGGTGCCGGGCCTCGGCGCCGTCGAGGACGAGGACGTCGTCGAGTACAACAGCGGGACCTGGACGGTGTACTTCAACGGCACCGCCGCGGGTCTCGGCGTGGACGCGGCGCAGGACATCGACGCCGTGTCGATCCCGTAGTCTGTGAACCGGGGCCGGCGGGCAGTGCCCGCCGGCCCCATTCTTGTGACTCCGATCGAGGAACTGAGCCCGCCCTCCCACCACCCCATCGCGGGGTGGCGGCGGGCCGAGAGGGCGCCGGGCACCCGCCGACGCGCCTCGGCCACGATGCTGACGGCTCTGGTGAGTACAATGAGGGGTCCGGGGGCCGGCCCCCGGACCCGTTGACGTGAGGATGTGAACGATGACTCTCGAGTTGAAGCTCGGCACCCTGCTCGCTGCCGGCCGGGTCGCGGTCGCTGCCGCTGCGCTGGCCTTCGGGCTGCTTCAGCCCGCTCGCCTCGCTGCGGGCGACACTCAACCGGCGCCTCCCCAGGACAATCCGGAGGTGGAGGACGTGGCGATGGCCGCCGAGGACGAGGCGCAGGGTGCGGAGGCCGACGACGTCGAGGACGATGTCGAGGGCGACGAGGAGGACCTCTCGGAGCAGTGGGGGATCGAGGTCACCAGCATCCGGCTGACCGCGAGCGACCACATGATCGACTTCCGGTACCGGGTGCTCGATGCCGAGAAGGCCAAGGAGCTCTTCGTCCGTCAGAACAAGCCGGCGCTCATCCACCAGGAGACCGGCAAGGTGTTGATGGTGCCCGAAACGGCGAAGGTCGGGCCGTTGCGCAACTCCGATACCCCCAAGGAGGGGAAGATCTACTGGATGTTCTTCGGCAACGGCGGCAAGCTGGTGAAGCACGGCGACCAGGTCACTGTGGTGATCGGCGAGTTTCGCGCCGAGGACCTCGTGGTCGAGTGAAGCGCGCGACGACGGCTCCCTGGTAGAGTGGGCGAATGAGGCGACAGCTCGAGTGGCTGCTCCAGTGCGGCATCGCCGCCGGCGTGGCCCTGCTGCTCGCAGCCCCGGTGGCGCGGGCCGACGTCATCGATCCCGACCTCCGGGCGGGCCTCGACCTGCTCGCTCCCGCGGACCGGGTTTCGGTGATCGTCCGGGTCGCCGGGCGACCCGATGTCGGCAGGCTGGAGGCGCGGGGGAAGGCTGACCGCCGGGCCGGCGTCGTGACCGCCTTGAAGGCGCAGTCGGCGGCCGCGCTGGCCTCGCTCGAGGCGGTTCTGGACGACCCTTCGGTGAGCAGGCGGGTCGACCTGTGGGGCATCAACGGCCTCGCCGTGACCGCGAGCGTCGAGGTGATCCGATCGCTCGCCGACCACCCCGGGGTCGAGAGGATCTCGGCCGATGCGCTGATCGACGCCCCGAGTGCCGGCAAAGGCGAACCCGCTGCCGCCGAGTGGAATCTGGATGCGATCGGCGCGCCCGAGCTGTGGGCCGCCGGCCACACCGGCGACGGGGTCGTGCTCGGCAGCATGGACACCGGCGTCGACGCCGGCCACCCGGATCTGGCTGACGGCTACCGCGGCGGGGACAACAGCTGGTTCGACCCCTACGGCGAGCATCCGGTCCCGCACGACCGCAGCGGCCACGGCACCCAGTCGATGGGGGTCATGGTCGGGGGCGACTCGGGAGGGACCGCGATCGGCGTGGCGCCGGAGGCGCGCTGGATCGCGGCGAAGATCTTCAATGACGCCGGCAGCGCGACTCTGAGCGCCATCCATCAGGGCTTCCAATGGATGCTCGACCCGGACGGCGATCCGGAGACCGACGACGGCGCCGACGTGGTCAACAACTCGTGGAGCCTCGGCAATGCCGGCGGCTGCAGCCTGGAGTTCGAGCAGGACATCGAGACCCTGAAGAGCGCCGAGGTCGCGGTCGTGTTCGCGGGCGGCAACCAGGGGCCGAGCCCGGGCAGCAGCGTCTCGCCGGCCAACAACCCGTCGGGCTTCGCGGTCGGCTTCGTGGACCGCTGGGACACGGTCCACCCGTCGAGCAGCAGGGGCCCCTCGGCCTGCGACGGCACGGTCTACCCCGAGGTGGTGGCGCCGGGCGTCAGCGTCCGCACCGCCGACCTCGCCGGCCTCTGGGCGTCGGTGAGCGGCGCTTCGATCGCGGCGCCGCACGTCTCGGGGGCGATGGCGCTGCTGATCTCCGCGCACCCCGAGGCCACCGTCGAGCAGCTCGAGCTCTCCCTCGAGCTGAGCGCGATCGACCTCGGGCAGCCGGGCCCGGACGACAGCCACGGCCACGGCCGCATCGACGTCGCCGCCGCCGAGCGGCTGCTCGCGCGACTGGTGGCCGGCGTCGGCGAGGCCACGACCTTCACCGACGAGTCTGCGTTTCTCGCCGCTCTCGGCGGGCTGGCGATCGTCGCGGAGGGGTTCGAGGAGGACGCGGCTTGGGGCGGGGCGCGCAGCCCGGCGGCGCAGCCGGCGGTGACTTCGCAGGGCATCACCTGGACGTCCAACCACGCGGCCAACCGGATCAGCACCAGCGGCGGCGCCGCGAGATCCGGCGACTGGGGGCTGTTCTCCGACCCCCACGGCGACCAGAACGTCGCCAACCCGACCGACGCCATCGAGGACGGCGTGATCGGCAGCTCGGGCCGGCCGCAAGCGGCGGTCGGATTTTGGGTGAGGGGCACCGCCGGCGGCGAGGTCGTCCTGATCCTGGACGGCGACGAGGCCGACCCGATCGAGCTCGGCCCGGTCGACGGGCAGCACCGGTTCTACGGGGTGGTGGTCGACGGCAGCTTCACGAGCTTCGAGCTCCGCGAGGTCGAGGGCACGCTCGAGGACCAGAAGCTCGTCTTCTTCGACGACGTCACGGTCGCGTTGCTCGGCGGGGGAGCCAACCAGGCGCCGGAGGGCGTGATCGTGCTGCCGACCTCGGACCTGACGGTCTCTCCGGGTGAGCCGGTGTTCTTCGAAGGCGCGGCGAGCGACCCGGAGGGCGGCCCGGTGACGGTGGTGTGGGACTTCGGGGACGGCCGCAGCTCGACCGAGCTGGTGCCAGGCGACGTGGTGTGGACGGTGACGGGGGTCTACGTGGTGACTCTGGCCGCGACCGATGACCAGGGGCTCGACGATCCGACGCCTGCGCGCCGCACCATCACCGTGGCAGCGGCCATGGACGGCGTGGTGGCAGGGGTCGCGAGCGTCGCGGGCGCACAGGGCTCCGACTGGCACAGCGACCTCTATCTGCACAACGCAGGGGACAGCGAGGCGGCGGTCGAGCTCTACTTCAGCCCGGCCGACGGCACCGTGGGCGTGCCGGAGCAAGTCACCGTCGAGCCCGATCAGACGCTGGCGCTGGAGGACGTGGTCGCCAGCGTGTTCGGTACCTCGGGCAGCGGGGCGATCTTCTGGCGGGTGGCGGACGGCGTTCCCAGCCGGCTGCTCGTCAACGCCAACACCTACAACCGAGTCGACGATGTGCAACGTTACGGACAGCAGGTGCCGGGCGTGCGCTGGAGCGACGCGGGTCACGCCGGCCCGCACGTCACCGTGCCCGCGCTGGCCGGCCGCTATCGCACCAACCTGGGCTTCGCGACCGGCGCCGACTGCACTGTGGTCGCGGTCAGGGGGTTTGACCGCGCCGGCGCGCTCGTCGCGCAGCGGACGATCGCGGTCCAGCCGTGGTCGTGGGTGCAGCTCAACTCGCTGTTCGAGAGGGTGTTCCCCGACCTTCTTCCGGACCCGGCCACCACGCCGGTCGGGGAGAGCCTGCACCGCTTTCAGGTCAACGGCGTGGACGGCCCGGTGGTGGGCTACACCAGCGTCATCGACGACGCCACCAACGACGGCAGCTACATGTTGGGACAGGTAGCGGGCAGCGGTGATGACCAGTGGCTGCCCGGCGCGGCGACGATCCGCGGCGCCAACGACAGCAGCTGGCGCTCCGACGTGGTTGTGATGAACTCTTCCGACGAGCCGATCACGATCGACGTCTCGTACTACCCGTCCGGCCGGGACAACGGCGGCGTCGTCGACGAGGAGGACGTGCCGCTGGTCGCGGGGGAGAGCGCGTTCGAGGGCAACGTCCTGGGCGAGCTCTTCGGCTACCCGCCGCCCGCGGTCGGCAGCCTCGAGCTGGAGGCCGACGGCGGCGTCGCGCCGTTGCTGTGGATGCGGACCTACACGGAGGAGCCGGTGGACGGCGGCGGCACCGTGACCTACGGCCAGGCGATCCTGCCGCTGACCGCCTCCGCGACGGTGGCCGCGGGCGGCGACGGGCGGATCGTCGGCTTCAACCACGACGCGGCATCGCGTGCGAACCTGATCCTGCAGAACACCAGGATGGCGAGCGACGGCGCGCGCCTCCAGGCCACCGTGAGCGTCGAGGTCCTGGCCGCGGACGGCGCCGTGCTTCATCAGCAGAGCTACGTGCTGCTGCCGGGTGAGTACAGGCAGCACAACCGCTTCATCGACGACTACGGCACCGGTCCGGTGGCGAGCGCGAGCCTGCGCGTGACCGTGCTGGACGAGCCGACGGCTGGAGAGGCCGGAGGCGTGGACGCGATGGTCTCCGAGGTCAACGGCAACGCCGTCGCCGGCACCAACGACGGCCGGTCGCTGAGGGCCGAGATCGTCGTGGAGTAGGCGACCTGGCCGCCTTGTAGCGCAGGCATCCTGCCTGCCTTGTGGGGTAGCCATCCTGGCTGCCTTGTAGGGTAGCCATCCTCGCTGCCTCCCGGAATGCAGGCTGTGAACCCGGCGTGGGAAACAACGCGTGGCCGAGGCCGGGGGTGGGAGGGAGGAGGCGGCCATCGGCCACGCGTTTCTGGCGCGGCGTCGCCGCGGACGGAGGCCGCGAGCAAACCTCGTCCCGAGGGACGAGGGGCTGCGCGGCCGGACGCCGGGGTGGGGGAGTTGGTGTGCCTTTCAGGGCAGCGAACGGTGTTTCACCCCACATGAGACACAAAGCTGAGCGACAAGACGTTCAAAATGAAAGATTTGCGACCCCATCCGCATCGAGAGTGGCGAGGGCAGGCGGGCGACCGTCTCAGCGCCCGGGACGATGAGACACTTCGCCGTGTCGGCCGGCGGCGATCTAAATCGAGCTTTCGTGGTGACTTGCCCTCAGGACGCTGGGTTTTAGCGCGTTGGCATGGGCGTTGCTTCGGCGAGGGCAGATCGGTGGATGCAATGCGGAGGGAGGGCTGCTGAGACATGGTCAGCGACCGGGGTGCCTGCGAACACCAGCCGCCGCGCGGCATGCACCGGGCGAGCAGCTCCTCGATTGCGGTCCCGGGAGCCGGTGCCGCCCTCACTGCTGTGGGGCGTCAGGGCGCCGCGATCGGCTTCGGCCGCGGCGGTCGTCGGGCGGGTGGGCACAACGAGTCGGACGGGGGGTCGCCCCGGAGGATGAACATGAGGACACTTCGGATGCTCGGCCTGGCGGTGCTGCTTGCCGCGCCGATGGCGCTGCCGGCGGCGGCCCAGGTCACGACGTACACCGATGAGGCTGCGTTCATCGCGGCCCTCGGCGGGCTGGCGACGGTCACGGAGGGTTTCGAGGATGACGGCGCCTGGGGCGGGGCGCGCAGCCCGGCCGCGCTGCCGTCGGTGACCTCGCAGGGCGTCACCTGGACCTCCAACCACCCGGCCAACCAGATCAGCACCAGCGGCGGCGCCGCGAACACCGGCGACTGGGGGCTGTTCTCCGACCCGCACGGCGACCAGAACGTCCCGAATCCCACTGACTTCATCGAGGACGGCGTGCGCGGCGCCTCGGGACAGCCGCTTTCGGCGGTCGGCGTGTGGGTTAGGGGCACTGTCGGCGGCGAGGTCGACCTGATCCTCGACGGCGACGAGGCCAACCCGATCGGCCTCGGCCCGGTCGACGGGCAGCACCGGTTCTACGGAGTGGTGGTTGGCGGCAGCTTCACCAGCTTCGAGCTGCGTGAGATCGAGGGCACGCTCGAGGATCAGAAGCTGATCTTCGTCGACGACGTGACGATCGCCCATGCCGGCGGTGGGGTCGTTCCGGCCATGGACGGGGTGGTCGCCGGCGTCGCCAATCTTCCGGGCGCGCTCGGGGCCGACTGGCACAGCGATCTCTCGCTCCACAACGCGGCGGCCGCCGAGGTCGTGGTCGAGCTGTACTACAGCCCGGCGAACGGCACCGCTGGCGCGCCCGCGACGGTCACGGTCGGGCCCGACCAGACCCTCGTGCTCGAGGATGCGGTGGCGAGCGCTTTCGGCGCGCAGGGGAGCGGCGCGATCTCGTGGCGGGTGACCGCCGGCGATCCGAGCCGCCTGCTGGTCAACGCCAACACCTACAACCGGGTCGACGCGGTGAAGCGCTACGGCCAGCAGGTCCCCGGGTTGCGCTGGGCAGACGCCGCCCCGGCCGGCACCCGGGTGGTCGTGCCAGCGCTCGCGGGACGGTACCGCACCAACCTCGGGGTTGCGACCGATGGCGACTGCTCCACGGTCCTGGTCCGGGGCTACGACCGGCTCGGCGCGCTCGTCGCGCAGCGGACCCTGGCCGTCCAGCCCTGGTCATGGCTCCAGCTCAACTCCCTGTTCGACCGCGTCTTCCCGGACCTGCTGCCGGACCCGGCCAACACGCCGGTGGCCGACAGCCTGCACCGCTTCGAGGTCACCGGGGCCGACGGCCGCGTGGTCGCGTACACGAGCATCATCGACAACGCCACCAGCGACGGCAGCTACATGGTCGGGCAGGTGCCGGGCGGCGGCGACCCGCAATGGCTGCCGGGAGCGGCAGCGATCGCCGGCGCGAACTCGAGCGACTGGCGCTCCGACGTCGTGATGGTGAGCTCCGCGGATGCGCCGGCCGAGGCCGAGGCGGCCTACTTCCCGGCCGGTGGGGACAACGGCGGAGCGCCGGACTCACGAATCGTGCCGCTGGCGGTGGGCGAGAGCGTCTTCGTCGGCAACATCCTTTCCGACCTGTTCGGGTACGCGCCGCCAGCGGTGGGCAGCCTCGCGGTGTCGCTGCCTTCGGCCCCGCCGCTGCTCTGGATGCGGACCTACACCGAGGAGCCGGCTGGTGGCGGCGGCACCGTGACCTACGGCCAGACCATTCTGCCGAGGGACGCCGGCGGCGTCGTGCGCGCCGGCGGCGATGGGCGCGTCGGCGGATTCAGCCACGATGCGGCGACCCGCGCGAACCTGATTCTCCAGAACACGCGCACCGCCGGCGACGGCTCGCTGCTGCCCTGCGAGGTCAGCGTCGAGCTCCTCGCGGCAGACGGGACGACGCTCCACCAGCAGACCTACGCCCTGCTTCCAGGGGAGTACCGGCAGCACAACCGATTCGTGGACGACTATGGCGTCGGCCCGGTCACGCACGGGGGCTTGCGCGTGACCGTGGTCAGCGAGCCCGGGGCCGGCGAGACCGGCGGCGTCGATGCGATGGTCTCCGAGGTCAACGGCAACGACGTCGCCGGCACCAACGATGGCCGGCTGTTGAGGGCCGAGGTTCTGCAGTGACGACGCGCCGGCGCGGACACGTCGGCCGGGAGAGCGTGATGCGACGCAGCGTTCGGCTTGCGGCCCTGGCGGCAGTGCTCGTGTCCCTCGCGACGGTGGCCGGGGCGCAGACCCTGGTGGCCAACGACGACGCGTACGGAGTCCCGTTCGGCCAACCGCTCACCGTCGAGGTGCCCGGAGTGCTCGACAACGACACCTACAACGGTGGCCCGGCGGGCGGCGCCGGCGCCACGGTGGCGCTGGTCGCGTCGCCGAGCTTCGGAACGCTGGAGTGCGACTCGGACCCGGCGAGCTTCGACCTGTGCCCGGACGGGTCGTTCAGCTACGTTCCGGGGCCGGACTTCCCGGGCTTCGACAGCTTCGGCTACGAGGCCGCGGTGGGCGGTACGACCGACCAGGCGACCGTGGTCCTGTCCGCGTGCACCGGCGGGCCGGCCGTGTTCGAGTGTTGGCACGAGTCGGCCTATCTGGCGAAGCTCGGCGAGCTCGGGTACAGCACGTTCACCGAGGGCTTCGAGAGCGACCTGGCTTGGGGCGCGACGAGGTTTCCGTTGACCGAGCCGTCGGTGCTGAGCCAGGGGATCACCTGGCGCTCCAACCACCCGGACCCACCGGCGTCCAACGAGCTCACGACCGGCAACGGTCCCGCGCACACCGGGATGTGGGGCGTCTACGACCCGGAGCACGGCTATGCGACCGGGACCCCGGAGGAGTGCGACATCAACAACCCTCCCGATCACTGTCTGTTCAAGGACGGACTCAGCGGGACGAGGGAGGCGGGCGGAAGCGCTCTGGTCGGTGTCGGCGGGTACTTCATCGGCAGCCTGCAGCCGAACCTGAGGGTGGCCCTGGACGGGGGAGTGCCGATCGGGCTGGGGATGGTGAATCCCGGCGTCGATCAGTACTTCGGGGTGATCGACACGGGGGGGTTCACCACCTTCCGGTTCGAGGACGCCGACGGCAAGATCGGGCAGGAACGGCACGTGTTCGCTGACGACTTCACGCTCGCGACCTCAAGCGCCGACACCACGCCGCCGCGGGTGGTGCTGGTGAGCTCGTACGCCGACACCGGCGACGGGGTGCTTGCCGAGGGAGAGTCGACCGACGCGGGGATCTACCAGCTCCTGGTGAGCTTCAGTGAACCGGTCCTGGACCTGAGCGGCGATGCCGGTCCGCACGACGTCACCAACCCCGCGAACTACCTGCTCGTCAACGACGGCGGCAACGGCTTTCAGACCGTCGACTGCGCCGGCGGAGTTGCGGTTGGCGACGTGCAGGTGGCCGTGGATGCCGTGAGCTACATCTCCGGCAGCGAGCTCACCGCGACCCTCGACATCAACGGCGGGCTCGATCTGCCGATCGGCAGCTACCGCCTCCTGGTGTGCGGGACCACCTCGATCCACGACTGGGCCGGCAACCCGCTCGACGGCAACGGCAACGGCGCCGGCGGCGACGACTTCGCGCGGAACTTCTCGATCATCCCGCCGGTGAACGATCCGCCGGTGGCGAATCCGCAGTCGGTGACGACGGCGGAGGACACGGCGAAGGCGATCGTGCTGACCGGGAGCGATCCCAATGGGGATCCGCTGACGTTTGCGATCGTGGGGA
>Ga0116149_1000276_pt1 | contig 68286 bp, 60 predicted proteins | sample AD_UKC057_MetaG_FD_89787 | JGI IMG/M metagenome (GOLD analysis project Ga0116149, IMG submission 89787) | Active sludge microbial communities of municipal wastewater-treating anaerobic digesters from USA - AD_UKC057_MetaG | ecosystem: Engineered > Bioreactor > Anaerobic > Digestate | place: USA...
ACACGCTGGATGCCAAAGGCGAGGTGCTCCTTACGATCATGGCGAGCCTTGCCCAGCAGGAAAGCCAATCCATGAGCGAGAACATCAAGCTCGGCCTTCAATACCGCTACCAGCAGGGTAAGGTTCAGATCAACCACAACCGCTTCCTCGGATACACCAAGGATGAAAACGGCAACCTCATCATCGATCCGAAACAGGCAGAAATCGTAAAACGCATCTACCGGGAATACCTCGAAGGCTCCAGCATGGACAAGATTGCCGCCGGTCTTATGGCTGACGGCATTTTAACCGGAGCAGGAAAAGAAAAATGGCACACCAGCACCATCAACAAAATTCTCCGAAACGAGAAGTATATGGGTGACGCCCTTCTACAGAAAACCTACACCACCGACTTCCTGACAAAGAAGCGCATCAAGAACAACGGCACCGTCCCTCAATACTACGTCGAAGGCGACCACGAGGCGATCATTCCGAAAGACCTCTTCATGCAGGTGCAGGCGGAGCTCGTCCGTCGCCGGGTAGTCCATGTCAGCCCGACAGGTAAGAAACGCAGCTTCTCCTGCAATCACTGTTTTGCACAGATGGTTTTCTGCGGAGACTGCGGCGAGCTTTACCGGCGCGTTCACTGGAATAACCACGGCTGCAAGTCCATCGTCTGGCGCTGTATCAGCCGATTGGAGCCGGGCTCCGCAGACACAAACTGCACCAACCGGACGGTTAACGAGCTCCTGCTGCAGGAAGTCACAGTCAATGCCATCAATCAGATTCTGACAGAGCGCGGCACCTTCCTAAAACAGTTGCAGGCCAATATCGCCAAGGCCGTGGTCAACGCTGACACCCTCTCGCCGGACGGCATTCAGGCACGGTTGGAGGAACTTCAAAAAGAGCTCATCAAGAAGGCAAATAACAAACAGGACTATGACGCCATCGCTGATGAGATTTTCCGGCTCCGTGACCAGAAGGAACAATCAGAGCTTGACAGCCACCACCGGGAAGAAGCCATGAACCGGATCAAGGAGCTGCAGGACTTCATCTCCGAGCAGAAAACCGACATAACACAGTTTGATGAAGCGCTGGTCAAAAAGCTCATCGAGAAGATTACCGTCTTTGCCGACCACTTCACCGTGGAATTCAAGTCCGGCATCACAATTGAAATCGAAGCATAAAACAAGGCTCCCTTACTACCGATAATGGCAGTTTGGGAGCCTTTCATCCTACTTCCTATCTTCTGCTTTCTCTAATATAATTGGGCGATCAACTCCGCACACCTATCGATACCAAGTTCACCACTGTCGAGGCATACGTGATAGTTTTGAGCATGTCCCCATTTCATATCTGTATAAAAACGATGATACGCTGCCCTGCGTTTATCCTTTTCCTTCAAACGCTGTTCAGGACTTTCTTCACGCTCACCATACTCACTAACGATACGCTCAGCCCTTTTTTCAATACTTGCATGGATAAATACTTTTAGGCAGTCTGCTTTCTCCCTGAGAATATAGTCTGCGCAGCGTCCAACAATAACACACGATCCTTTTCCTGCTAATTCCTCTATAACTCTGCTTTGAATAGTCCATAGCTTATCCTGATTTGTTAATCCCATCGAGCGATCTGTAAAAACCGTAGACAGCCAGCCTCCAGAGGCATATTCTCCCTCTTCTTTAATATAGTCAGCGGTGTATCCGCTTTCCTCAGCAATCTTTTGGATTAGCTCCGCATCGTAACAGGGAATGCCCAGTTTTTCAGCCACTTTCTTGCCGATTGTTCTCCCGCCACTACCGAACTCTCGGCTGATTGTAATTACTCTGTTAAGCATGGTTTTTCACCTCCCAATTGTTTATAAGTCTTGAAGATTAAAATGATTGCAACTATAAATGTGAGAATGTCCGACAGCGGCATAGAATATAAAACGCCATCAAGCCCAAAGAAAAGAGGCAGTAGCAGGGCAAATCCGACACCGAATACAATCTCACGCACCATAGACAAAACAGTTGATTCCGCTGCCTTTCCCATCGCCTGAAGAAAGATAAAGCAGGCCTTGTTCACACAAGCGAAGATCATCATGCAAAGGTAAATACGGAATGCCTTAATCGCAAAGTCCGTATTTCCAACCGGATTTACGCAGTTGAAACGCCACACGTTGTTCTTATATTATAACTTGATTTTCATCAAAAATCAAGTGGGCATTTTTTAAGATTTTTCTCAAATGTACTAAAAGCAATTTACACAAAATGATGCCCCTGACATCTATCTCACAGCCACAACTCCCCAACATCTAACTCGGCAACTCAACATAGTGACATCTATCACGGCAACTCAACTCTCACACTTTTTGAGCCGGATTGCCCTTGGATAAGTTACCGAGAAGCGTCCGTCCTGCCCGATGCCGAATTTGCCCGATTGCACGAAAACCGCAGTATTACCGGGCTTTCGCGGCTATTATCCTTCGACTCTTGACATCAATACTACTGTCTCAACATGGCTTGTATGGCTGAACATGTCTACGGCTTCTATTTCTTTTAGTGTATATATGTCGCTAAGCATACCCAAATCTCTTGATAATGTAGAGCTGTTGCAGGATATGTAAATGATGGTTTCAGGTTTCTTGTCTCTTATGGACTGTAAAACTGAATCGTCTAACCCTTTTCTTGGAGGATCTGCAATCAGTATATCGTATTCTATTTGGAGTATAGCATCGTTAACATCAGCATGTATGAATTCACAGTTGTCTATGGAATTTAGTTTTGCATTGTTTTTTGCATTGTTAACAGCTTCTTTTACAATTTCCACACCTATAATGTACTTTGTAATGTCCGCCATGAATAGACCTATAGTGCCTATTCCGCAATATAAATCTAAAATGGTCATATTTTTTAGTTTATCTTCTGGATGCGATTTAATCAGGTACTGTTTTGCTATTTCATATAGTTTCTCTGTCTGGGTTTTATTTACCTGGTAGAAACTGTCTGGCGATATCTGGAATTTTAGACCGCACAGGTTATCAGTTATATATTGTTTGCCGTGAATGAGTATGTTTTTTTCGTACTTCCTCTGATATATGGATATGACTTCTTTATTCTCTTTTAAGGTGTTTATCATTTCTGCTGACAGGGGTTTATCACTTTCGAATATAACCATATATCCATCATCAGCTTTTCTTATTGTAACCGATGTAATATCTCTTGTAATATGTCTTTCCATATTTTTCTTAATGTCATTTATCTCTTTTGGAAGAAGCAGGCATTCATCATGTGTAACTATCTTATGAGTCCTGTCAGCATAAAATCCTATTTGGTCATTTAGTATCTGGTATTCAGCCTTATTGCGATAATGGTCAGGCATAGGATTAGGATGTACTATTAAGTTTTGAATCTCTATGTGCGCCATTCTTTTTAAGTTTGTAATTACTGTATCTTTCTTCAGCTTTAACTGTCTTTCATAAGTCATATGCCTTAAGCTGCACCCTCCGCATTTATCATATACCTTGCATTTGGGTTCAGTTCTGTTTTGGGATGGATTTAAAATCTTTACTGCTTTTGCTTTTGCATATTTAGGTTTGTTTTCATATGGTTTTGCTATTACAGTTTCGCCGTCTAAAGCGTTATCAACAAAATAGACAAGGTTATCTTTCCTTGCTATTCCTTTTCCTTCATACGAAAGATCAATAATATCCAGTTTTATATCCTGATTCACTTATTCGCCTTTCATGTCAATGACATCTGTTTTCTTATCCAGTACATCTAAGCAAAGCCTGACTGATTCTCCAATAGCTTTCTTTATATCATCTGGTCTTGCTCTGAATATTGTTTTGGCATTGAAATCACTCATGAATGCCTCATAGGTCATGACTTTTACGAATTTAACCATATCAAGTCCGCCTTCATGACCTGCTGCTTTTTGTTGCTTTACTATTTTCTTAGCGCTTGCTTTGAATAAAAATGTAGGTATGGTAATTATCTTCCTGTTAGGCATACCCATGTGTTCATGGAATATCGATAGCATTTCCTTCCATGTCATATTGTATGTGCAGACAGGGAAGAGCTGTCCGCCTTTTCCGATTTCTAAAGCTGAAGCTATGCACTGTCCAACCTGTCTTGTTGTTATCATTGCAGTTCCACCTTTTGGATACATGGTAGCCATCGGCATCTTCTTTATCATATCGACAAGGAAAGTCCAGACAGGTTTTCTTCCTTTCTGGGCTCCGAAAATATATGGAAGCTCCAGTACTGAGACTGCGAAATTCTCATCAGCATAATCAAGAGCTATTTTAGCCTGGTCCACTCTGCTTCTTATATACGGATGATGCTTGTATAACTCCCATTCAGGGAAAGTGCGGTCGAAATATGTAAAATATGAACCGCATATTACGGTCTGCTTTATCCCGCATTCTTTTGCTAAAGGTAAAAGCTTCTGTAAAGGTACTATGTTATATCTGTAGAACATATCATATATTGGTGCAGGCCCTTCAATTCTTTCATCTACGCCTGCTGCAAAAACAAGGCCGTCGCATTTTTTCATAATTGAAGTCAGTTCATCTATATTCAATGACATACAGTCTTTTAAGATGAGTTCCATCTGTGATGGGATATCCGCTCCCTTAGGGACAGGAGGCAAAGCCATGCCTATCACACTATGTCCTCTTTTTATAAGTTCCTTCGCAGCCTCACTGCCTAATAATCCGGTTCCACCTATGATAAGCACTTTCATATTTTTTCTCCTTGATATGGGATAACAAGAGGAATTTTTCATTCCTCTTGTTCATTATATCATATCGTATTTTAATATTTATTTATTTTATGCTGTAACTATCTTATTCGCTTCTTGCAGATTAAGTTTTACGACTGCGTCTTCTCTCATTTTATACTTTAATATTTTACCTGCTGCATTCATAGGAAATTCCATAACGAAGTCAACATATTTAGGTGTCTTATGTTTTGCCATATGTGAGTTTACATAATCCTTTAATTCCTGCTCGGTCATTGTCTCATTTTCCTTCAAAATGACACAAGCCATGATTTCTTCCCCATAGCTTTTATCCGGTACTCCTATTACCTGTACATCCTTTACTTTTGGATGAGTATATATGAAATCTTCGATTTCTTTTGGATATATATTTTCTCCGCCACGGATTATCATATCTTTTATCCTTCCGGTAATTTTATAGTATCCGTTATTCCTTCTTGCCAAATCACCGGTATGTAGCCAGCCGTCTTTGTCTATTGCAGCAGCGGTCGCCATTGGCATTTTATAGTAACCCTTCATTATGTTATATCCTCTTGCGACAAATTCACCATCTACATTATCAGGAAGCTCCTCGTTTGTTTCAGGGTCCACTATTTTACATTCTACTCCGGGTAACGCTTTTCCTACAGTATTTACTCTCAATTCTATTGAATCTTCTGTGGTGCTTTGCGTACACCCTGGGGAAGCTTCAGTCTGTCCGTATACTATCGTTATCTCCTTCATGTTCATTTTTTCCTGTACATCCTGCATTACCTTAATAGGACAGGGACTCCCTGCCATTATGCCTGTACGCATATATGAAAAATCCGTCTTTGCAAAATCCTCATGTTCAAGCATTGCAATAAACATGGTAGGTACTCCGTGAAAGCAGGTTATCTTTTCAAGATTGATACAGTTAAGAGCAGGTTTTGGAGAAAAGTAGGGAAGGGGAGATATTGTGGTCCCATGTGTCATGGAAGCAGTCATTGCAAGAACCATTCCGAAGCAGTGAAACATAGGGACATGTATCATCATCCTATCTGCAGTAGATAAGTCCATACAATCACCTATACACTTACCATTGTTTACTATGTTATGGTGGGTAAGCATTACCCCTTTGGGAAAACCTGTCGTTCCTGATGTGTACTGCATGTTGCAGACATCGTCCTTACTGATAGTGCTAGCTCTTCTGTATACTTCCTCAATAGGGGTTTTTTTATGCATCCCAATTGCATCTTCCCATGTTATACATCCTTCCATTGCAAAGTCCACTGTTATTATATTCCTTAAAAAAGGCAGTTTTTTAATATGCAAAGGTTTGCCAGGAATTGAAGTATCAAGTTCTGGACATAGTTGTTTAACTATCTTGGCATAATGTGAATCTTTATATCCTTCAATCATTACTATCGTATGTGTATCTGATTGTCTGAAAAGATATTCTGCTTCATGAATCTTGTAAGCGGTATTTACTGTTACTAAGACTGCGCCTATCTTGGTCGTAGCCCAGAATGTTATGTACCACTGAGGGATATTAGTTGCCCAAATTGCTACATGGTCTCCTCTTTTTACGCCTAAAGCTATTAATGAGCGTGCGAACGTGTCCACATCCTCTCTGAACTGTGAGTATGTCCTAGTATAGTCCAATGTCGTATAACGGAATGCATACTGGTCAGGGAATTCCTCAACCATCCTGTCAAGAACTTGGGGAAAAGTGGAATCTATAAGTTCCTCTTTTTTCCATACATAGCGGCCAGTTTTCGCTTTATTGTAGTAGAGCTTTTTCGAAATTCTGTTTTCGTCATATTTAGAGGTGATGTAATTCATGAAATGCGGGAATACTATTCCGGGGTCATCCAGATCGGAAGACCAGCTCATTATCCACTCATATGATATATATCCGTCATAATTTATGGATTTTAAAGCCCCAATCATGTCCTTTATTGGCAGATCTCCTTCACCCATAAGTCTGTACTCCACCTGTCCGTCAATCATTACAGAGTCCTTCATATGCACGTATTTTATATAAGCGCCTAGGTTCTGTACGGTTTTCTCAGGGGATTCGTTATTGAATCTGTATGGATGATGTATATCCCATAAAGCAGCAAGATTATCTGATGCGAAATGCTCAAGCACTTTTCTTAATCTATCTGTATCACAATATATCCCTATTGTCTCAAGAAGCAGTATTACATGTTTTTTCTCAGCATATGGAAGTATCTCGCTTATTATTGAGATTACTGCATCATCACTAGACTTATTATTCAAAGTAATAGAATCATCAGGAAGAAGCCTTACATAAGATGTGCCCATTTTTGCGGCAAGGTCAATATATGCTTTCAGCTGACGGATGTTTTCCTTTTGGTTGGCAATATCATTTAAATTACAGGTTGTGGAGAAACACGACACTTCTAAGTGAAGATTTGCTAGTTGTTCTGCTGTTTTTAACACCTGTTGTGATGAGAAAGGCCTTGCATCGACAGCATAAACATTATTCTCCAGACCTCTTACTTCTATTCCTGAAAATCCGAGGTCTTTTGCCATTGCGATGGCTTCTTTCCATGTAAAGCTGGTCCAGCTTATTGTAGAGAATGCATATTTCATTGTATTCCTTCCTCATAAAGCATCTTATTTACTGCATTGATATATGCCATGATTGAAGACTCTATAACGTCAGTTGACAGGCCTCTGCCTGCGTATATCTTACCGTTATAACGAATTTTAACTGTTGCAGCACCTAAAGCATCCTTGCCTTCAGTAACAGACTTTAAATTAAAATCAAAAAGCTCTATATCCATACCCATAATTTTGCCTATGACATGGAAGGCTGCATCGATAGGACCATCTCCAAATGCAACCCCTTCAAGCGGTTTGTCATTATACCTAAGTCTTACTGCGGCTGTGGAGGTTATTTTATTCCCGCTGTTTATAACGAATCTGTCCAACTGGTATACTCTTGGCACCTGTACGGCTTCTCTGCCTATAATCGCCTCTATATCCTTGGTATAAACCTGAAGTTTCTTCTCGGATAATTCTTTAAACATATCATATATTTTTTCTATATCCTTATCAGTAAGTGTATATCCAAGGCTTTCTACAAATGACCTGAAAGTATAAATATCCATTTCTTTATCAATAAGGTCGGTTTCATTTACATTAATTCCTGCTGATATTGTGTTCTTTGTTTTCCCATTCTTTATATCCGTTATTCCTGATAGAAGCACAGATGCTCTGTTAAGCTGAGATATTAGCATGTTGCAGTTAGCGTTTAACGCATCAGCCCTGGTATGTATTGCTGATACGGTTTCTTCAAGACTGGCATCATTTGCAGTCCCATTAATAGAGCATGCAACCTGTCCCACACCTGATTTAATAGCGGTTATAGTATTCGCTACTGCCATTCCCATTTCATTTTTAGCTCTGAAAGAAAATATGGTATTTTCATCAAATGCAAGGGAATTTTTTAAGTTTGTTATAAAGGGAAAAATCTCATCAGGCAGCATCTGTCCTACTGTGTCTTCAATACCTACTGTGCTGGCTCCTGCATCTTTAGCAATATTAATAATATCGATTATAAATGCAAGATCGCTTCTTGTAGCATCTAAAGCTGTAAATTCAATATCATCGCATAAAGTCTTCGCAAAAGAGATGGATTCTCTTACGGTATCTAAAACTTGATTTTTCTTCATATGCAGCTGATATTCCATGTTTACAGTAGACAGCGGTAAGCTGATATGTATTCTTTTTTTAACTGCGCCTTTAATTGCTTCGTATGTTTTTTCTATACTTACTTTGTCTGGTTTTGCAGGACAGCATAATATGCTTTTTTTCAAAGTTGAGGCTATTGTCTTGACAGCTATAAAGGCTCCTTGAGAAGTATCAGCAAAACCTGTCTCAATAATATCAGTATTTATATTTTCCAGCTGTTTGGCGATCTCCAGTTTTTCTTTAAAGCTAATATTCAAAGCTTTATCTGTTTCACAGTTCTTCAATGTGCAGTCTTTTATCAAAACAACGGTTTTCATGCAAACCCCTTCCATGCTTCAAAATGTTATTAATTTCGGATTATAGCATTAGTTGACATAAAAGTCTATTTAATATATTCATTTTTACATTATGGTATTACAAATATCAGATTTTATTTCAGATGCTCGCTTATATGTCTAAATATATTGCATCATTCACAAATTTCATGACAATGTCATCACATTTGTGGTATAAATATTAAGTACTACTATCTTCGTGGAGGGGAAATGAGGAGAAATTTCAAAATAATAATCATTGTTTTAATGCTTGTTTTGACAGCAGGTATCTTTACTTCATGTTCGGATACTAAAGAAACTCTTTTTTCTATTAATATAATAAACGGTAAAGAAGTCCATATTACAAAGTATCATGGTAAGAGCAACAGGATATCAGTTCCTGCTGAAATAAAAGGGCTTCCTGTGACAGGAATATCATCAAATGCTTTCTGGGGTAATACTGAAGCAAAATCAATATCGTTACCTGATTCAGTTAAAGTGATAGGTAATAATGCTTTTTACAGCTGCAAGTCTATTACTTCTTTCAATATACCAAAAAGCCTTAAGGAGCTTGGGGAAAATGCTTTTATTGGGTGTGACAAGTTAAAGGATATAACAATCACTGAAGGAAACGAATTCTTTTTTGTCAAGGATGGAGTTCTGTTTAATAAAGATATGACAAAGCTCATAATATATCCTCCGCAAAAAAACGGTAAAGAGTATATTATTCCTTCAAGCGTGACCCACTTGGATAAAAACTCTTTTTTTAATAACATAAATATATCACAGATTACTCTCCCTTCAGGGCTTATTGAAATTGGCCCTACTGCATTCAAAAATTGTTCAAGTATAACGCAAATAGAGATTCCTGAAGGAGTTACGAGCATAAGAGCGGGAGCTTTTTGGGATTGTTCAAATCTTACTACCATTAAAATACCAAACAGTGTTAATAGTATAAGTGACCAGGTGTTCTATGGCTGTGCGAAATTATCTTCGATTTATGTAAAACAAGGGTCATATGCACATAAGTGGTGTGAGGATAATTCCAGAACTTCAGTTATGAAGTTTTACTGATGTAATGTGATGCAAAACATAACTGTTGAAAAATAATTATGCATGTGTTAGTATCAATCTTAAGTATGAGGAGGGCAGATGCGAAAGGGAAGAACAGAGCTTGACCGCGAAGGAATGCTGGTATATATACCAAAAGGCGGTAAATCTTCTAAAGTCTTAAAAGTTACATCACCTATTCTAAAAGTGTCATTAGTATTTTATTTTATGATGGCTATCATTATATGCTTGAGCCTTTCATTAATCTATTTTATAAATCAGAATAAACAAGTTAATGCGCAAATGGAAGAGGTTATGGCGGATTATAATAACGAGATGATTGCATTGAGCACCTATGTTGGAAAACAAGCACAAGTGCTTGATAGCAAACTAAATGAGATAGCATTACTTGAGACAGCTCAAGAAGATTTGAACATACAGATAAAGGATTTATCATCACAGCTTAAACTGATCGCAGAAAAATATACAAACAGTATATCTTTGGCAAGCGCATCAGTAACTGCTAATAATGTTACAAAATTCGCCCAAGACACAGCTGCAGTTGCTTCAGCTTTACAGATACTGCTTGAGACGAATGAAAATACCCAGTCAGAGCTTGTAGATTTTTCTGATGCTGCAAATGTATTATGTGACTACCTGGATTCAATTCCTACTTTATGGCCTACCAAAGCCACATACATAGCATCCGCTTTCGGCATGAGAAATCATCCGATATTGAACCAGTATAAACAGCATACCGGAATTGATATTGGCGGAGCATGGGGTGACGAGATATATGCTGCAGCTTCAGGCAAGGTACTTTCAGTTAATTATGAACAGTCAGGATATGGATACTGGTTAAGGATAAAGCACAGTGAAAGCATAACCACGTTATATGCTCACTGCTCTAAGATACTTGTAAAAACCGGTGACGAAGTCGAGAAAGGCCAGCTTATAGCATATGTCGGAAAGACAGGGCTTGCTACAGGACCACATCTACACTTTGAAATAAGGGTAAATGAAATACCTATAAATCCTACACTGTTTGTAACTACAGGCAAATAGGAGTATAAAATGATTAGACAGAAAAAACTTGATGTCCTTATAGGATCTATGTGTACAATTAAAGGTGATATTAATACTAAAGGTTCAGTTACAGTAGAAGGCGTAGTCGAAGGTGATATAACAGCTGAAGGCGATATCGTATTTACAAAGACTGCTAAAGCTAAAGGCCTGTTTACTGGTGCTAATATAATATTAAGCGGTGAAGCTGAGGGAATATTGAAATCCAAGAACTACATAAAGATGTCCTCAACAGCTAATTTCGTGGGAGACACATATGCTTTAAGCCTCATAAGCGATGAGGGAGCCAAATTCATGGGCAAATGCTATGTTGTTGACAGTGATAAAGAAGATAAATCAAAAAAAGAGTAATTCGTGCAGGTATATCTGCTCGGGTTTTGGGCATAAAAAACTTATGCTGATGAGGTAATGAAATGAACCAAGATGATTTATTAAATTCGTATGATGAAGAAGATGATGAATCTACTAATGTAGAGTATGTAGAATATACCCCTTCTTTTTTCAGTACCCTTTTAAGCACTTTTTGGTCTACATTCAAGATATTAACTGCTATAGTGCTTATTGCGGCATTTCTCATAGGAGGATTAGGATTAGGTATTATTACTGCATGGATTTCTACATCTAAAATACTGACTGATGAGGATTTGGCTATAACCACAGGACTGACAACATTTATTCACGACATTGAAGGCAATATTATAGAGACTCTTACCGGAAGCGATAATATAAATAGGGAAGTAGTAACATCAAAACAGATTCCAGATATCCTAGCGCATGCGATTGTAGCAATTGAAGATGAGAGGTTTTACCAGCACTCTGGTTTTGACTTCATAAGGATTGGAGGTTCTGTAATAAAGCTTCTGGAAAACAAAGGAGATATCGCCCAAGGCGGAAGCACTATTACCCAGCAAGTTTATAAAAATGTCACTGGCCGTTTCGAACAGACTTTTGAAAGAAAAATTCAAGAGATATACAATGCCGTGCTTTTAGAGATGAAGTATGACAAGAAGCAGATTATAACAATGTATGCAAACCTAATTAACATGGGTAACGGCTGTTATGGATTTCAGTCAGCATCAAAAATGTATTTTAATAAAACACTGGATCAACTCAATCTTGCAGAAGCTGCGATACTTGCGGCAATACCGAATTCGCCTGGTATATATGATCCATACGGAAAAGAAGAAAATGTAAGGAAGCTTATGTACAGGCGTGAGGATGTTCTCGACAAAATGTTGGAATTGGGGTATATAGATCAGAAAGAATATGATGATGCGCTCGCATACGAGATAGTTTTTGCTGAGAAAGTCGATTATGTTTCCTCGTCTGTCACATCATATTTTGTAGATTATGTTATAACTGAAGCCATCAAGTTATTGTCTGAACAAAACTCAATATCTGAACTTCAAGCTGAGAGAATTATATATAATAACGGTCTGCATATATATACTACTTTAAAGCCGCAAGTGCAGAATGCTTTGGATACTATATTTACAGATCCTGCATACTTTGCTGAATATAGGGAAGACGGATCAATAATTAATATTGACGCTATAAGGTATGGTGAGAAACCTCAAGGCGCAATGGTAATCATTGACCAATATACTGGCGGTATTGCCGGGCTTTATGGGGGTAACGGGGAAAAAACAGGAAGCAGGACATATAACAGAGCGACCGGTATGCAAAGACAGCCTGGTTCCACTTTTAAGCCTATTGCAGTGTATGGTCCAGCTTTAGATTTAAAACTTATTACAGCAGCAACAGTAGTTGACGATGCGCCATGTTATCTTGACCCGAAAAATCCAGACCTCATATATCCAACCAACTATGATTCTACTGATTATCAGGGGTTAACAACAATAAGGAATGCTATAAAAGCTTCTGTTAACGTTATAGCAGCCAAAGTATGGTCGTATTATCTTGGAAGGGATAATTCTGTAGAATATCTTGAATCGGTGGGTATTCACAGGAGCGAATACATATATGATGATTCTACTGTCTCAGCAGCTATAGGTGGTCTCGCTGTAGGAGTAAGCCCTCTAGAAATGGCAAGCGCATACAGCACATTTGCAAATAGAGGAATTCATATGGATGCACACAGTATTACAAAAATAGCTAATAACTCCAAGGAAACTATTTTTAGATGGGGAAACACATATACTGTCGCTTATTCTGAACAATCTGCAGCAATTCTTACAAATATAATGGAGGAAGTAGTAAAACCTACTGTAACTACATACTGGATTAACGGAACAGCCTACGGAGCAATAAATATAAACCAAGGTAATATAGCAGTTGCAGGAAAAACAGGAACTACATCAGATTATCTTGATAAATGGTTCTGCGGGTTTACCCCTTACTATACTGCCGCGGTCTGGTATGGTTACGATAACAAGCAAGCTCCGGTCTCTTTGGTGAATGAGGAATATGGAAGAGCTTTAAAACTTTGGAATTCCGTCATGAATATTGTCCATGAGAACTTGGCTCCAAAACAGTTTACAATGCCATCTACAGGTATAGTCAAAAGAGATATCTGCATATATTCAGGAAAACTACTTTCTGAGTTCTGTACATCAGACCCACGTGGTCCTAGGACTGTTGTTTCAGAGTACTTCATAGAAGGTACTGAACCTAAAGAAATATGTGACACACATCAAGAAGTTGTAGTTTGCGCATATCCTGGAAACAAGGATGAATATGGACGTTTTTACCTTGCAAGCGATGATTGTCCAAGCAACTATGTTTGGGCTATGGTACGTATAGTGCGTCCCGACGGAGCTTACAAAAAAGTTAATGAAGGAACATTCTCTGTAAAGGTTGATGGTAAAGTAATATGGCAGTTTGAAAGAGTTCCTTATGATGCAGTTCATGAAGTAGATATGTCTATTGTCTGTCCTCTTCATCATAAACATCAAGAGGAAGAAGCGGTGACGCCAGTAGCGGATTCATCACCTATTACAAGCGAAGAACCGGATAATCCGGATATACCGGATAATTAAAACAGCCAATTATTTATATAATTAATATATTTCTATAGGCAGAAGATTAACTTTATTTCTTGCTGCAACTATCTGTATCCTGAGAAAGTCCGTCTTTTTATTTATAACGCATATTTTCTTGTGCCCTATTGTAGTTCCTTCATATCTTGAATGTATCTTATCTTTTGAAGTACATATAAGGAAGGTTTCCACTCTCTGTCCTTTTGATATATCTTCCTTCAGAACTATATACTTTATGTTCTTTTCTTCATTAAAGCTAATGTCTATGCATTTTTGTGTGGGTGATGATGTCTCTATTTCCTCAATAACCGCATCTTTTGAAATATCTTTCTTAAACTCATTTTGTATTAATTCTCCTAGTTCCTTGCACCTTTCTACATCCTTTGAGTCAAAAAGCCCTTCACGGTTAGGAGGTATATTAAGATTCAGACAGGCATTTCCACCGACTGTGTTAAGATATGTTGAAAATAGTCTCTCAAGAGAATGAGGTTCCTCATGATCATGATAAAACCATCCTTTCCTTATAGACATGTCATACTCAGATGGGCAGAAACATAATCCCTTTGAATACTTGATGTTGGAAAAATTCCCGATGTTCTGGTCCCTGTTAAAAAGATAATCAAGTTTTCCTTCTTCAAGGCTTCCTTCAGCCTGTATATCAGCATAAACAGCTAGTTCTTTTGGTACTACCGCCCATTCTGATACTCTTGGTGAGCCTGCTTCATTCCCGCACCATCTGACATCAGGCCCCTTATCATTAAATATAGTCGCATCAGGCTGATATTTATGTATGAGGTCTATATAACCGTCAAAATCGTATATCTGCTTCTTGCCATTAGGACCTTCACCGCATGCATTATCGAACCATACGTGAAAAATAGGGCCATATCCTGTTAGAAGCTCAGCTAATTGCGATTTGAAGTAATCATTATATTTGTCAGTACCATAGTAAGTAGAATTCCTATCCCAAGGGGAAAGATAAAATCCAAACTTTATACCGCCCTTCTCACAGGCTTTTGCAGCTTCCATCACGATATCACCTTTACCTCCCTTATATGGGCTGTTTTTTATACTGTGTTCAGTATATCTGCTTGGCCATAAGCAAAATCCGTCATGATGTTTGGCAGTTAGAATCATACCCTTCATTCCTGCTGCCTTTATCGTTTCTACCCACTGGTCACAGTCCATTCTGTATGGATTAAAAATGGCAGGATCCTCCTTTCCGGTTCCCCATTCCAAATCAGTAAAAGTGTTTACTGTGAAATGAATAAAAGCATAAAATTCCATATCAAACCATTTAAGTTGTTTTTGTGAAGGTATGACATTTGACGCGTTGCTTATAAATTCTGAATAGTCCATAAAGCCTCCTGATGATAAAGGTTGACTTAATTGTACCACTAAAATGCAGCAGATGATGTGCGATCTTGCCATGGAAGACATAGATTACATAAAACTTTATACATTAAAAATGAATAATATACATATTATCTGTTCGTTATATGCATATAATAAAGAAATTTCATATTTAGTATTGACTAATTATTCATAAAAGTGTATATTTATGAAAATTGTGAAATTACTATTGGAGGGTAAGACATATTTATGAAAAAGGTTATAACAATTATTTTAACAACAATACTGACAATGGCTATGTTGGCCGGATGTACACCGGTGGCATCGAACACAGTGTTTTCAATTGACGATCTGCCTGGCAAGGTTATAGGCGTTCAGCTTGGAACAACAGGCGACATATATGCTTCAGGTTATGAAGAAGATGGATCTGTAATGGAAAGATTTAACAAAGGTGCAGATGCTGTTCAGGCACTAAAGCAAGGTAAAGTTGACTGTGTAATAATAGACAGTGAACCTGCAAAGGCATTTGTTGCAAAAAACAAGGATCTTATGATACTGGATGAACCATTCGAATTGGAAGAATATGCTATGTGCATAGCAAAATCAAACTCGGAACTTAAGGGAAAGATAAATGCTGCGATTTCTCAGTTAAAAGCTGATGGGACATTGGAATCAATTATTTCCAACTATATAGGAGATGATACAAAAGGAAAGAGCCCATATGTATCTAATAACACGGATTATAGTAACGGAACCTTAAAAATGGCTACAAACGCACAGTTTGAACCATATGAATTTGTTGAAGGCGGAAAAATTGTCGGAATCGATGTTGATTTTGCTTAGGCAGTTGCTGATATACTTAGGATGGAACTGGTTATCGAAGATATGGATTTTGATTCAATAATAGCTGCTGTCCAATCAGGAAAAGCTGATATTGGTGTAGCAGGTATGACAGTTACGGAAGATCGGCTTATTAGCGTGGATTTTACAGACTCATATACGACTGCAACACAGGTAATAATAGTAAGAGTCAAGTAATATAATGATTTTGCAGCAGTAAAGCCCATAAGGCATATCCTTTGGGCTTTTGTGCTGTCAAAAGGTGTAAAGAAGGTAATGATGAATGAATATTTGACCAAGCTGATTGAGGATTTCAAAATAAGCTTCACAAACAATTTTATAACAGATAACAGATGGCAGTATCTTACAAAAGGTTTGCTGGTTACTCTTGAAATCACATTTTTCGCAGTAATTATAGGTATAATTTTAGGCTTTATAATAGCGGTAATACGTACGACTTATGATAAAACGAAAAAACTTGGCATACTCAATGCGATATGTAAAGTATACATAACAATAATAAGAGGAACTCCTGTAGTACTGCAGCTTCTAATAATTTATTATGTCGTATTTGCAACTGTTGCAGTTGATAAGGTGTTAGCAGCAGTTGTAGCATTCGGCTTAAACTCTGCTGCATATGTTGCAGAAATAGTCCGCTCCGGTATTATGAGCGTAGATCCAGGACAAATGGAAGCAGGAAGGTCATTGGGATTTACATATGGCCAGACAATGTGGCATATAGTTTTACCCCAGGCATTCAAGAACATTCTTCCAGCTCTAGGTAATGAATTTATAGTGTTATTAAAAGAAACATCAGTTTCAGGATATATAGCTCTTGCTGACCTTACAAAAGGAGGAGAATACATAAGAAGCAGGACATATGATGCTTTCATGCCACTAATAGCTGTAGCTTTGATATATCTTGGTATAGTTATGTTTCTTACCTATCTGGTAAATAAGCTTGAAAGGAGGCTCAGTAAAAGTGATAGAAGTTAAACAGTTATATAAAAGTTTCACTACTAAGGGCTCAAAAGACAGCCTGAACGTTTTAAAAGGTATAGACCAGACAATACATGATGGTGAGAAAGTAGTTGTTATCGGTCCTTCCGGAAGTGGTAAAAGCACTTTTTTACGATGTTTAAATATGCTTGAGGTTCCTTCAGCAGGTGAGATTTTTATTGACGGTGAAATGATAAATGACAAAAAGTGCGATGTAGACAAACTTCGTATGAAAATGGGTATGGTATTCCAGCATTTTAATCTTTTTCCTCACCTTACCATATTGCAGAATATAACATTAGGGCCTATAAAACTTAAGAATAAGACAAAAAAGCAGGCTGAAGAACAGGCATTGGAACTATTAAAAAAGATAGGGCTTACTGATAAAGCGTATGCTTATCCTTCGCAGTTATCTGGGGGACAGAAGCAGCGCGTAGCTATAATACGTGCTCTTGCAATGGAACCAGAAGTAATGCTGTTTGACGAGCCTACCTCAGCTCTGGACCCTGAAATGGTGGGAGAAGTTCTGGATCTTATTAAAAAACTTGCCAAAGAAGGAATGACAATGGTATTAGTCACTCATGAGATGGGTTTTGCTAAAGAAGTGGGTACAAGGATACTGTTTATGGATGATGGTTTGATAGTAGAGGAGAATAATCCAAAAGACTTTTTCGCTAATCCCAGTAACCAGAGGACAAAAGACTTCTTGTCCAAGGTGCTTCAATAATAATTATCTTTTCATAATCCATGAAAGTATGTATCCATAGTCATACATCATATCAGTTTGAAAATTGTAAAAGGTATTAGCATAAGAATTTTGTATGAAACTGTTTATTTGTATAATATGTCAATAAAATATATTTCTTTCGTATATGACAAAATGTTCTGTTAAGGTTGACTTGCAAAGGTAATAACTATAGAATCTTTTTTATGTGGAGGACTTATGGATAACAAGACAAGAGCACTGAATATTTTAAACTATAAGCCTGTGGACAGGATGCCTGCTGTTCATTTCGGTTATTGGAAAGAACTGTTACAGGAATGGGTTGCCCAGGGACATCTGAAACCTGAGGAGATAGAAGGCGTCGGAGACGGAAATGCTGCAGATTACAGATTGAATGAGAAACTTGGCTGGGATTTCAACTGGCATACCACAAGAAGGGGAGCAGCAAGCTTAAGGCCTTTTTTTAAGACACAGATACTAGAAGAACTTCCGGATGGTTCCAGAAAGATACTGACAGGTTGGGGTGTTATTGAGATAGAAAAACCTGGTGTAGTATCCATATCCGGAGAGTGTGATTACACATTAAAGGACAGAAAGGCTTATGAAGAATTGTATAAGCCGAGAATTCAGTTTACTGAAGAAAGAGTGGACCCTAAATATTTCAATGAAAATGACTGGGATAAGATAGATGGCCCAGTAGGTCTCGAATTAGGAAGTATAGCCGGTGATGTTAGGAATATGCTTACTGTTATGGGAATGAGCTACATGATATATGATGATTATGATCTTTTGGATGAGATAGTTTCAGATTATGCTGAACTTCAGTATCAGGTAGCAAAGAGAACTTTGGAAGTATCCGCTTTTAAGTTTGATTTTGCTCATTACTGGGAAGATATCTGCTATAAGAACGGACCACTTTTCAGTCCTGAAATATTAACTGATTTGTGCGCAAAGCATTACAAAAAAAGAAATGAACTTGTAAGAAGTTATGGGATGGATATAATCTCTTTGGACTGTGACGGATGCATTGACCAGCTGATACCATTATGGTTTGAAAACGGTGTCAATACTATGTTCCCTATTGAAGTTGGTGTGTGGGATGCGAGCATAGCTCCATGGAGGGAAAAATACGGAAAAGACTTAAGAGGAGTCGGAGGCATGAACAAGAACGTCCTGTCTTATGATAAAAAAGCAGTTGACGATGAAATTGAAAGGCTTAAACCTTTAATAGCTCTTGGTGGCTATATTCCTTGCCCTGATCACAGGCTTCCTCCTCATACAAAATTCGAATTAGTGCAGTATTATACGGAGAAGATAAAAACCGTTAAGATATAGGAGAAAAGATGGACGGTATACCTTTAAGTGACTATCCTAGGCCTCAACTGGTTAGGAATAGTTACATATCTTTAAATGGGGTATGGAAATGCTGCATAACAAGACATGCGCTTGAACCTGGTCAAAACAGGCATAAAGTCGTAAGTACTATTTATGAAGGTGATATAACAGTTCCCTATCCTCCTGAATCTAAACTTAGCGGCGTTAATCACATTTTAATGCCAGATGAGGCGATTACTTACAACAGAAAATTTGAAATACATAAGAATTTTTTAAATGATATCACTTTACTTCATTTTGATGCCGTAGATTATATTTGTGAAATATATCTAAATGGGAAAATAATATCCAGTCATGAAGGCGGCTATCTGCCATTATGCATTGATGTATCGGATTTTATCGTTGAAGGCGTTAACAAGCTTGATGTAATAGTGACAGATCCTACTGATACAGCTTGCCAACCTAGGGGAAAACAGAAACTTGATCACAAAGGTATCTTCTATACACCCATTTCTGGTATTTGGCAGAGTGTCTGGTTGGAGAGCGTACCAAAAGGTTATGTAAAAAACATACAGATTGATACAAATATAGATGAACACACTGTGACTTTAAAAGCAGATACGGAATCAAATGAATTTTTTGCATCAATTATAAATATAGATGAAGTAATATGCCAAGGTATGTCTGACAAAGGAAAAAAAATAATATTCAAAATAGAGGATATGCATTTATGGTCTCCTGAAGATCCATTTCTATATTCAATAGAGATTAAAGCTGGCACAGATACTGTTAAATCATACTTTGGAATGAGAAAATTCAGTATTGTAAAGGATGAGTCAGGGTATTCAAGGCTGGCTTTAAACAATGACATATATTTTCATAACGGAGTCTTGGACCAAGGATATTATCATGACGGGATATATACCCCAAAAAGTGATGAGGAAATGGTGAAAGACATAAAGCTGGTAAAAAGGCTTGGATTTAATATGATAAGGAAACACATCAAGATAGAGCCTTTACGCTGGTATTATCACTGTGACAGACTGGGACTGCTAGTTTGGCAGGACATGGTTAATGGAGGGGGTAAATATAAGTTTGGTACTGTCGCTGCACTGCCTTTTGCCGGGATAAGGCTTGATGACAAGAATTACAGGCTTTTTTCAAGAGAGGATGAGTATTACAGAAAGAAGTTTGAAGAAGAACTACCTGTTTGCATAAAGCATCTGTATAACTGTGTTTCAATATGCCAGTGGACTTTGTTTAATGAAGGTTGGGGCCAGTTCGATTCTGTAAGGCTGACAAAGCTTTTAAGAAGTTTTGATTTAACAAGGCATATAGATTCCACTTCGGGTTGGCACGAACAAGATAATGACTTATCTGATTTTTATAGCAGACACATTTATTTCACTAAAATTAAATTTAAGAAAAAAACAGATAAAGTCATCGCATTAACCGAGTTTGGTGGATATGCCATTATGACAGAAGGTCATATGTATTCTAAAGATAAGAAATTCGGTTATAAGATTTTTAAAGATAAAGAGTCTCTACAAAACGCATATGACAAGCTTTACAGAAAATATATAATAGGGAATATAAAAAGAGGATTAAGCGCATGTGTGTACACTCAATTGTCTGATGTTGAGGAAGAGATAAATGGATTTGCTACATATGATAGGGAAGTATTCAAATTTGATATGCAGAGGATAAAAGCTGTAAATAATATAATTAATAAGATGAATATGGATGCAAGAGTAAAATGGAAAAGATAATAGAAAATCACTACAAGCTTTATCCTGAATCTGGAATGCAGGACTGGTTCAAGCTTCTATATCAAAGCGAGTTCGGTAATGCTCATTTGTCAGACAATTATAAATATAATTTAGAAAAGCTTGTTGAAGAGATTAGTAGCTGCATAAGCATTAAAAGCGATATAGAAGATATAGGCGGTAACTTTATGAGAGTTCATTTGGGGTGGCTTGCTAAGTCAGGTCTTTCATATGAGAGATTCGTAAAGATAATGCAACTGAGCAGGCTGAGGTCAAAAGGAGCAATTGATGGATTTTGGCAGAAGGTTTCTATTCTTGAGAATTCTATAATAAAATTATCTATACCTATTTCTATGGAAGAATTCCATAGTTTCGAAAAGAAGTATCATGAAGCAGGATGTCCTTTACTCAGCCATAGTACAAAGTATAAAGTTCTTTACTCTCCTTCATACAGGGTAATATGCAAAGAATATGCAGAAAAAATGGATTTGTGGACACAGGTTGAGAAACTTGTCAATCATGCAAAAAAAAACAAGACTACAATAAATATTGCCATTGACGGTATGAGTACTGCAGGAAAAACGTCCCTTTCCGAAATGTTTGATAAATTATTCGACTGCAATATAATACACATGGATGATTTCTTCTTAAGAAAACATCAGCGTACTTATGAAAGGTCTTTACAGCCTGGAGGAAATGTGGATTACGAAAGGTTTAAACAGGAAGTAGCTATAAACCTTATGTCTGACACAGGATTCATATACTATGCTTACGACTGCCGCTCAAATCTGATGGACGAGAAAAAAGCATTTCCTAAAACTTTAAATGTTGTTGAAGGCTCATACAGTATGCATCCGTATTTCGGGAATATTTATGATATTAGGATATTTATGGAGACAGACAAGGAATCCCAGCTAGATAGGGTCCTTAAAAGAAACGGAGAGGAAATGTTTGACCGTTTCAAGGATGAATGGATACCTCTAGAGAACAATTACATAAAAAACTGTAAAATAAAAGAAAAATGTGATTTTATATTTAGGACATAATCATGAAGACACACTGTATACGTTTGATTGAAGGGGAAGATATAAAAGCAAGGATAATCAGTTACTGCAAAACGAATAATATACTTGTAGCTGTAGTCGTAAGTAGTGTTGGCTGTGTGAAAAAAGCCGTTATAAGAGATACCGGAGGGAAACAACATCATACTATAGAAGAAAATATGGAGATAATATCTATTAACGGTACGGCATCAATATACAGGGTTCATCTTCATATATCTTTTTCCAAAATCGATTTGTCAGTTATAGGCGGTCATATGATGGAAGGATGCATTGTTAATACTACATGCGAGCTGGTGCTGCTGGAGTTGGACAATACTGTTTTTAACAGCATTTATGATCCAACTACCGGATATGATGAGATTGATATTATTTGATCTTAATACTCGTCAATTATGAAACAGTTTTGCTTTGGCAGCATTTTTGATATCTCAACACATGCAATCTTGTCATATATTAAAGCATTACCGGATGACGCTAATTCTTCAAGCGACATATAGCCATTAATAAGACGCATTAGCTGGCCTGAAGATATTTCCATGTGAGCATTATTTTCAGTTTTTTCACCATTAAAAAGATAGACACCATTATTTTTATCAAAAAAAGAATCAGTTATTTTTACACGATAATCGCTATTGTTACATATGGTTTTAAGCAGCTGTCGTATATTCACTATACCCATGGAGTTTTGGTCCTGTATATTTATATCTTTATAAGTAATCCATTTTGCAATTATTTGAGAAGTCTTTAAAGCTATTTTTTTTCTTCCTACATTCAGCGTTTTAAATAAAAGACGTGCGCTAAAGAGGTCATTTGCAATGAATTCCTCAGCAGAAATTTCCTTGTCAACAAAATATATGCAATAACCACTCACTTTTCCATTCGAGAAAACAGCTATGGCATAAGCATCATCTGACAAATAGTCATCCATTTTTCGTTTGAAAGCTTGCGCATCTCTTATTGCTATACCGCTGTAATTTTTAGTAAATATATTATAGCAGTTATGTAAACTGCTTATTTCACTGTATATATTAACTTTTCTGCAGTCGCTCTTGTCTGTATCTGATGAGGTAGGTATATAATCTGCAACTGATATGTGATTGTTTTGTGTATTTGAATGGATATATGCGCTTTTAGTACATCCATAATGGTTTAATGAATAATAAACTGGAAGGCTTACTGCTTTTAATGTAGTAGCAAAAACGCCTTTATCATACAACTCGTTCATTAAATGACCAAAAGTGCTATGCATCAAGCCTTTTTTTCTATAACTGTCAATAGTAGCTACACCGCTTATCATAACAGAAGAAATTTCTTTACCTCTTATGAGCAATGGCATGGGATAAGAATGCATTCCGGATATTAACAAATCATCATCATATGTGCAAGCGCAATATTCTGGCAAGAAACGGTAATCGAATAACCAGTCAGTAAATCTTTCGCTATCATTGAAAAGCTCGTTCCAAAGCTTCTTCATATCAGATTTATCTTTGTCAGAACATGTCCTGGTTATTATCATAATGCCACCTCTTTGTAAATTATATATCAAAATTCATGCTTGACCAATGTATAATGAGCATGTAATAGAGTAAATCGCTTCATTATTCTATTCAATAAAAAAGATGAGGTAATGTCATGAAAAAAGTTTTTGCACTTGGTGAGTTGCTTATTGATTTTATGGGTACAAGAAGGGATGTCTCTTTAGCTGATTGTGATATGTTTATAAAGAAAGCAGGGGGAGCCCCACCAAATGCATTAGCCGCATTATGCAGACTTGGCGGAGTCGGATACTTATCATCAAGAGTAGGACATGATGCTTTCGGTAATTTCCTTATATCCGAGTGCAGTAAGAACAATATAGATACTTCAATGGTAATTAAAGATCCTTCAAGATTTACGACATGCGCATTCGTGTCCCTGACAAGTTCAGGACAGCGGGACTTCATTTTCCAGAGAGGGGCAGATGCATATATAAGATATGAGGATTTGTCTATGGATAAAGTTATGGACTGCAATATATTCCATTTTGGAGCTGCTACAGGCCTTCTTGACAGTATTACTTATGAAACATATATGAAAGTCCTGAATTTAGCAATAAAGAATGACAGGTTCATAGTATATGATCCTAATTTCCGTCATGATTTCTGGAAAAATAGCAAAGGAAGCAACAGTGCTGATGACTTTATATCTAAAAGCAGATATATGATATCGAAAAGTCATGTTGTAAAAGCTTCAGAAGAAGAATCTATGCTTATTTCAAATGAAGATTCTATAGAAAAAGCAGCACAGTATTTTCTTGAACTTGGTACCAAGATAGTACTTATAACATGCGCAGAAAAGGGAGCATATGCTGTCAAGAAGGGTTACTCGGAACTGATACCAAGTATAAAAATTGATTGTGTTGATTCGACCGGAGCAGGTGATGCTTTTATTGGTGCCTTTTTATATAAACTCAGCTGTCTATATAACACAAATGATATATTAAAAGATGATATGTTGCTAAAGGAATTTGTGTCTTTTTCCAATAAAGCAGGAGCTATATGCTGTACAAGACTTGGAGCTATGGAAGGTATGCCTACGATGGAGGAAATAAGGTATTGACATAGCGCATTTATGATATTAGAATTGAATTGCTGATAAAACAGCATTTTGACAATCAAATATATATGCTAGGGGAGCCTTTTTGGCTGAGAAATATGATTGACCCTCATTACTTGATACGGTTAATACCGTCGTAAGGAAGCACTGAAAAGAAATTTCACCTCCAGCATGTATAAAAATAACGGAGGTGTTTTATTATGGATCTTTTTTTAGTCGAGACAGACGGAGAGTATATCCTTACGCTGTATGGATATCTTGCAGTAGCCTTACTGGCTATATTGGTTTTTGGAGCTATATTCTTTTTTAAACCCAAAAAGCAAAAAACTGAGTTGAATATCAGTGTTACAAAAAAACTAGCATTCTGTTCAATGGCAATCGCGGTAGCATTCGTAGCATCTTATATAAAATTGTTCAGACTGCCGCTTGGAGGATCGGTAACCTTGTTGTCCATGCTTTTCGTATGCCTGGTCGGTTACTGGTATGGATTAGGCACAGGGCTTTTAGCTGCCTTTACATACAGCCTTCTACAATTTTTGCAAGGCCCTTATATCATCAATTTCTGGCAGGTTTGTTTTGACTACCTATTCGCTTTCACAGCCTTAGGATTATCCGGTCTTTTTAGGAATAAGAAAAATGGTCTTATAACAGGATACATAGTCGCAATACTTGCTCGCGGTCTATTTCATTCACTAGGAGGTTATCTGTTTTTCATGTCATGGATACCGGAAACATTCCCTAAAAACCTTACATCAATATATCCTCTAGTATATAACTATTCGTACATACTAGCAGAAGGAGCTATTACAGTAGGGTTGCTATTTATACCTTCTGTAAAGAAAGCTATGGAGAGAGTAAAGGTTATGGCTATAAAGTAGTTAAAGATAATTAAAATAAATTATTGCTATTTAGAAAATCCAGTAATCTGGATTTTTTAAATATGTGGTTGACAGGGTATAATGATGGTGGTAAGATATACACACTTTAGCAATTCATCGCTTTAGTGTGATGAAGTAAGGAGAGGAAATGGCATATCACAATCCAGAGGGCATGAACGATCTGACTGATATCAAGTGCTATGTAAAGAAAATTAAAGAAGAAAAACTTAGGAAATTGTTCAGTAATTATGGTTTTATGGAAATAGAAACTCCTTGTTTAGAATATTTCGATATGTATTATGGTGAGAATGAATATGTAAATCAACAGGATATATTCAAGCTTATAGATAAAACAGGAAGTCTATTGGTATTAAGACCGGATATGACAGTTCCTTCCTGCAGGGTAGCTGCAACAAAAATAAGATACGAAGCTCTCCCATATAAGTTATCCTATATAGCCAAATGCTTTAGAGCAGATGAGTTCGGGGGAGGCAAACAAAGAGAATTCACACAGTGCGGAGCAGAGATAATAGGCAGTGATAATCCATACTATGATGCATTAGTCATAAAACTTGCAATTAACGCTGCAAAAAGAATAGGGATTAATGATATATCTATACAGATAGGCCAGGTTGAATTTTTTAACGGTCTTGCTGAGCAGGCATCACTTAGTCAAAAAGAGTGCGAGATTGTTTCAAAAATGATAGACAGCAAAGACAGCTTCGGAATATCTGAATTTCTTGATGGAAAAAAGATGGAAAAAAGCATATATAATCATATTACCTCTATTACAGGTTATTTTGGAGATAAAAAACTAATTGAGAAACTTATTGAAACCAAGTTAAATGCAAGATCATTACAAGCCCTGAAAAATCTGAAAAGCATACTAGATATACTAGAGCAGATGGGTTGTAGCAAGTATATTACCGTTGACCTTTCCATGGTTAAGAAACTTGGATACTATACCGGAATGATTTTTAATGGTAATACATACCAGATGGGTTTTTCCATTTTGGCAGGCGGAAGATATGATAACCTTGCTAAAAAGATGGGAAAGCAGCTGGAAGCTACAGGATTCTCATTGAGTCTGGAGATGGCTTTAAAGGCAATTGAGAGACAAGGGTTGGATGAAGATATGATTAAAAGTCCGACTATTATCTCATTTTCTGAAGAAATGAGGAATAAGGTATTATCAATAACAAAGGATATTGAAGAAGAAAGAAATTTACAAGTCATGCCTGACAGTGATGACCTCATAAAATATATGCAGGAGAGAAATGCTTTAATGATGGCACGATGCATGAGCATGGATACAGTTTTGGTATATAGCAACGGAATAGTCGAAAATATGGATTTTGACAAATGGAGGAAGACATGGAATATCTGAAGATAGCGTTGCCTAAAGGTAGGCTTGCAGTACAGACAATAGAACTTTTTAAAAAAGCAGGGATTCCATGTAAGGATATAGATGAGGATTCCAGAAAACTTATTCATACAGATGAAGTGAACAAACTCAAGATATTCTTGGTGAAAGCTGCTGATGTTCCTGTTTATGTGGAATATGGAGCTGCTGATATGGGAGTCGCAGGAAAAGACACGCTTATGGAGGAATCTAGAAATTTGTATGACGTACTTAATCTTGGTTTTGGCTCTTGCAGGATGTGTGTAGCAGGAGAAGCTAAGTATCTTGGCAAGACAGATGAGATAGTAAACAAGAGGGTAGCCACGAAATATCCTAAGATAGCCAATGAATATTACAGGAATGTAAAGAATGAGAATGTGGAAATAATTAAACTAAACGGGTCGGTCGAGCTCGCGCCTTTATGCAATCTTTCCGAGCTCATAGTAGATATAGTGGAAAGCGGGAAAACTCTACAGGCTAACGGTCTTACAGTGCTAGAAAAGATATGCGACATATCCGCACACCTTATAGTAAACAAGGTAAGTATGAATATGAAGACCGATAAGATTTCATATATAATACAGACACTTAAAAAGGAGCTTAAGAATGATCCCTATATTTGATAATGACAGGGCAGGATTTGTAAAAAGAGTAAGGCGTGACGGTTTTTTGGATGATAAAAAAGTATATGATGTCGTGTCAGATATCATGATGGATATAAGGAAAGAAAAAGATGCTGCTTTAATCCGCTATACCGAAAAGTTTGATAAAGTCAGTCTTTTACCTGAGGAGCTTTTAGTTACAAAAGAAGAGATTGATATGGCATATAAACAGATAGATAAAGACCTTCTTTCTGTTATACAGCAGGCTATACTTAATGTAGCATCATATTCTTTAAAGCAGAAAGAGAAAAGTTTTTTATGGAATAAGACTGAAGGCATAAAAATCGGCCAGAAAGTGACTCCATTAAGAAGCGTTGGCATATATATACCCGGCGGTACAGCACCATTAATTTCATCAGTCATAATGAATGCAGTACCGGCTTATTGCGCAGGTGTAAAAGAAATAGTAATGTGCACCCCTCCTATAATAGATGCCGCGCGTATTGTAGCTGCAAATGAAGCTCATGTAACAAAAATATACAAAGCAGGTGGTGCACAGGCGATATTTGCTATGGCCTTCGGAACTGAAACCATACCCAAAGTCGATAAGATAACAGGTCCTGGAAACATATATGTCGCATATGCTAAAAAGATGGCTTACGGATACTGCGGTATAGATATGGTTGCAGGTCCTTCGGAAATAATGATAATCGCTGATGAGACTGCTGATGCAGGATTTATAGCTGCGGATATGCTAAGCCAGGCGGAACATGATAAGCTTTCAGTATCTTCTTTGCTTACTACTTCTAAACAGTTAGCAGAAAAAGTAATAAAACAGATATCCATTCAAAAAGATAAGCTTAAAAGAAGCGATATTATAACAGAATGCATAAAGAATAACTCAGCAATATATATAGGTAAGGACATAATGGAATGCATAGATATTTTAAATGAATGCGCTCCAGAACATGCGGAAATTGTTACCAAAGATGCTGAATTCTATTCGGATTTTATAACTCAGGCAGGTGCGGTTTTTGTTGGACCTTATTCACCAGAACCTCTTGGTGACTATTATGCCGGGCCTAATCACACGTTGCCTACAGCAGGAACAGCAAGATTTTTTTCTGTTCTCGGAGTATATGATTTTATGAAAAAGAGCAGTGTTATACAGTATGATAGGACAGAATTAGAAAAAGCATATAAAAGCATATCATTGTTTGCAAAATGTGAAGAACTGGATGCCCATGCAAATGCTGTAAATATACGTTTTGAGGGGAAAAAAGATGAATAGCATGTTTTCTGATGTTTTGAACAGACTGCAACCATATACACCTGGAGAGCAGCTGAACGATAAAAGATATATCAAACTCAATACCAATGAGAATCCTTATCCTCCATCAAAAAATACTCTTGACGCCATAAGAGCAAATACCGGTGAGTCTTTAAGGCTTTATCCTGATCCTTCCTGCAAGGAATTAACAGCTGCACTAGCTGAAAAACACAGTGTTGGTTTGGATATGATTTTCGTATCAAATGGTTCAGATGAACTTCTAGCTTTTGCTTTTAATGCTTTCTTCGCGCAAAAGACAGTATCATTTCCAAAGATAACTTACAGTTTTTATCCGGTATACTGCAAGCTATATGATGTTGCTGCTGACATTATGGATATGGATGAGGATTATTCCATAGATAAAGAAGCTATGAGCAGAAACAGTAATCCATTAATAATAGCAAATCCCAATGCTCCGACAGGTGAATTATTATCCGATACATATATATGCTCTTTACTAGAAAAAAATAAAGAAAGGCTGATACTTGTAGATGAGGCATACATGGACTTTGCTGAGCAGAAATCCATGGCTGATTATGTAAATAAATATGAAAATCTGCTTGTGGTTAGGACATTTTCCAAATCCTATTGTCTAGCTGGCATGAGGATAGGTTATGCAATAGGCAACAAGATGCTTATTAACGCTCTTAATACCATCAAGAATTGTTTTAATTCCTATCCGATAGACACTCTTGCACAAAAAAGCGCATTAGCGGCTATAAAAGACCAGAAGTATTATGACAATATAAACAAAAAGGTAAAAGCTACAAGGGATAAGACTGCATCAGCGCTAAGGGAAATAGGATGCAATGTATTGCCTTCGCAAAGCAATTTTCTTTTTGTAAAATTTCCTGGATTTGACTCATATACAATATATACAAAATTCAAAGACTTGGGTATACTAATCAGGCAGTGGGACTATATTCACGATTATGTAAGAATATCTGTCGGAACTGATTCTGATATGGATACTCTTTTTTTAATAGCAAAGGAGATAATGCAAAAATGAGGACAGCTGATTTAAGAAGAAAAACAAATGAGACTGACATACTCATAAATCTTGATATAGACGGTACAGGGAAATACTCTGTTGAAACCGGTATTGGGTTTTTTAATCATATGCTGGAGCTATTTTCCAGACATTCTCTAATTGATTTAAAAGTTGAAGCTTCAGGCGACATATCTGTTGACGGTCATCACACTATAGAAGATACCGCAATAGCTCTGGCATCTGCTTTAAAAAAAGCTCTCGGCAACAAAGAAAAAATCAACAGATACGGATTCGCATCAATACCCATGGATGAAGCGCTTTCAAATGTCACTATTGACTTAAGCGGAAGGCCATTTGCGGTATTCAACTGCCCGGTAAGCCAAGGCAGGATGGGAGAAATGGATTTTGAGACAGTCGAGGAATTTATAACAGCTTTTGCCTGCAATTTAGGAGCAAACATACACATAAATGTGTTGTATGGGTCCAATAGGCATCATATAGCGGAAAGTATATTCAAAGGCCTTGCAAGAAGTTTAAGACAAGCTGTTACAATAGATAATAAGGAAACTGGAATACCCTCAACCAAAGGTGAAATCTAATGGATATAAAACCTTTTAAGACAGGAAAAGTAAGGGACCTATATGACTTAGGTTCAAACATATTGATGGTAGCATCAGACAGGATATCAGCTTTTGATTGCGTATTTAAAGAGACTATACCATCAAAAGGCATAATACTTAACAGCATTTCAGCATTCTTCTTTGAATACACAAAAGATATTATTGATAATCACATGATTACATCAAAATATGAAAAGTTACCACCACCTTTCAATCAAAATGAGTATTTTAAAGGTCGGTCCATGCTGGTGAGAAAGATTGAAATGCTTCCTATAGAATGCGTTGTTAGAGGTTATCTTGAAGGAAGCGGCTTAAAGGAGTACATGAAAGAAGGATGTATCTGTAAAATCCCTTTAAGAAAAGGCTTAAAACAAGCAGACAAACTTGACGAGCCAATTTTTACACCCTCGATAAAAGCAGAAGAAGGACATGATTTAAACACTTCATATCAAGAGACAGTAAATATTGTTGGAGCAGAAATTGCTGCTCTTTTAAAACAAAAAAGCCTTGAGCTGTATATAAAAGTTAGCGAATATGCCATGCAAAAAGGAATAATTATTGCAGATACCAAATTTGAATTTGGAATACTTGATGGGAAATTGATATTAGCAGACGAGATATTCACTCCTGATTCTTCCAGATTCTGGGATATAAAAGATTACATGCCGGGTCGTTCCCAAAAGAGCTTTGACAAGCAGTATCTAAGAGAATATCTTGAAACAATGGGTTGGAATAAAATGCCTCCTGCACCAAAACTCACAAAGCATGTTATCACCCAGACTATGAGCAAATACAAAGAAGCATACGAAAGGCTTGTAAAGTGATAGCGATAATCGACTATGGAATGGGTAATATCGGCAGTGTACTGAAAGCTTTTTCATATTTAGGATGTGATGCAAAGCCAATAGCTGACCCTTATATGTTGAAAAAATATGACAGCATAGTTCTGCCAGGTGTTGGCGCATTCTCTAAAGCCATAGATAACTTAATGAAAAGGAATATGGATCAGGCTCTTAAGGAAGAGATAAAAAAAGGCAAGAGTTTTTTAGGGATATGTTTAGGATATCAGTTGCTTTTTGAATCATCAGAAGAGGATTTTACTCAGAATTCAGACAAAAATGTTGTTAAAGGTCTCAATATTCTTAATGGTCAGGTTAAAAAGTTCAGCAACAGATCTGGTTTGAAAGTGCCTCAGATCGGCTGGAACAGTATTGATTCTGCTAATAGCACAGGTATGCTTAAACAATTTGACAAAAGATATTTTTACTTTGTACATTCATATTATGCTGATACTATGAATAGTACCGGTAAAGAAAAAGATTTTTTCATATATACCGAGTACGGAATCAGATTCGCATCAGCAGTAGAAAAAGACAATATCCTTGCCTGCCAGTTCCATCCGGAAAAAAGCGGTAATGAAGGTATTGAATTATTAAGAAAATGGGTGAAAAAATGATTATATATCCTGCAATTGATATACTTGACGGAAACTGCGTAAGGCTGTACAAAGGCGATTACGATCAGGTGACAAAATACTCTGATGATCCTTTAAAGATGGCTTTCACTTTTAAAAAAGCTGGTGCGACTCATATACATATAGTAGACCTTGACGGAGCAAAGTCAGGCAAATCAAAGAATCTTGAGATTATTAAAAAAATATGTATTGAAACAGGTCTTTTAGTGCAAACAGGCGGCGGAGTACGGACGATGGAGAGAATAGATGAACTGGTACAAGCAAAAGCTGATAGAGTGATACTTGGAACTGCTGCGATAAAGGACCCTTGCTTAGTAGAAAAAGCAGTTAAGAAATATGGCAAAAGAATAGTAGCAGGTATTGATACTCTTAACGGTTTTGTTTCAACTGAAGGTTGGACTGCTAACAGCCAAAAGGATGCCATAAGCACAGCATTACATATGAAAGCTTTGGGTGTTCAGTCCATTGTATATACAGATATTGCAAAAGACGGGACATTGGATGGGGCAAATATTGACGCATTAAAACAGATGATTGAAAAAACCGGACTGGATATAGTTGCTTCAGGAGGCATAAAAGATATGCAGGATATTCGAAATATCAAAAAAGTCAATGCTTACGGTGTGATTACAGGCAAAGCTATATATGAGGGAAAGATAAAACTGGAAGAACTTTTTAGCGATCAGAATATTTAGCATAGATAAAAAGGAGTATATAATGTACACAAAAAGGATAATACCATGTCTTGATATAAATAAAGGAAGAGTAGTAAAAGGAATAAACTTTTGTGATCTTGTTGATGCTGGTGATCCTGTAGAGACAGCAAAGGCTTATAACGCAAAAGGGGCGGATGAGCTGGTATTTTTAGACATTACGGCATCTTATGAAAAAAGAGATATTACGCTTTCCATGGTCGAAAAAGTAGCTTCAGAGGTATTTATACCTTTTACAGTGGGGGGCGGAATAAAGACTATTGAAGATTTTACCGCTTTACTAAGAGCAGGAGCAGATAAGGTATCAGTAAATACAGCAGCTGTATTAAATCCTTCTCTTATATCAGAAGCTTCAAGCATGTTCGGTTCCCAGTGCGTAGTTGCTGCTATAGATGCTAAAAAGCAAGAAGACGGAAGCTACATGGTTTATATAAACGGAGGCAGAGACAATACATTTTTAAATGTTGTAGACTGGGCGATAAAATGCGAACAACTTGGTGCCGGAGAAATACTGCTTACGTCAATGGATACAGACGGTACTAAAAAAGGATTCGAACTGGAACTTACCAAAATGGTATCAAAAGCAGTAAATATACCTGTTATAGCTTCGGGAGGAGCTGGAACCATACAGGACTTTTATGATGTTCTTTCAATAGGTCATGCAGATGCGGCATTAGCGGCATCATTATTTCACTTTCATGAATTGGATATAATAGAACTTAAATATGCCTTAAAAAACAAAGGCATTTCGGTTAGAATTTAGTAAAATACATATATTTAAAACTTGTAATTATGCAACTTGAACAAATATTTAAAAACAATTCAAATCGTTTGACAACAAAGATATGCGATGATATAATTTACAGAGTAAATCGTATGTTAATGCTACTTGCAGGAGGTACATATTTAAATGGATGATAAGAGCAGTAAAAGTTCAAAGTTAATGAAGATAGCAATTGTGATCTTCGCTATAGGTTTCGAAGGCGTTACTTTTGGAATGTTCATGAGACTTGTATATATGAACGAGCAATATATGGCAAGATGGCACATGTGGGTATGGTATGTTGTAGGACTAGTATTCCTTCTTCCATCATTCTATTTGTTCTACAAAGCTAACAAGATGAAAGAAGACGAAAGAAATGCTTACTACGAAGATTACTTCAAAGAAGAAGAAAAGAAGATTACAATCGAGCAATAACAGTCACAATACATACAAACCGCCTAATACAGGCGGTTTTTTGTTATAAAAAAACAGACTTATTGACATTATAATCAAATTACACTATGTTATAAGAGTAATGTGATTAATGTAAATAAATTCCTTTTTTGTGACGGCTTCTTTAAGGAGGTAGGGAAAAATGACACAGTATGCAATAAACCAGGAGTATTTTGATAAAGCTAAACAGATTGCAGCTAAAATGACTGTAGAGCAGAAAGCATCCTTATGTTCAGGCAAGGATTTCTGGCATACAAAGCCGATAGAAGAGTTATCTGTTTTGTCGATTATGATGACTGATGGACCACATGGATTACGAAAACAAAAAGATGAAGCAGATCATCTCGGGATTAATGAATCGTATCCTGCGACATGTTTCCCGCCTGCAGCAACATGCGCCTGTTCCTTTGATAAAGAGCTTATGTTTGAAATGGGGCAGGCTTTGGGTGAGGAATGTATTGAACAGGAAGTATCTGTGTTATTAGGTCCTGCAGTAAATATTAAAAGGTCTCCACTATGCGGTAGAAACTTCGAATACTACAGTGAGGATCCTTATCTTACAGCAGCTATGGCCAAGCAGTATATTAATGGTATTCAAAGTAAGAATATCGGAGCTTCGATAAAGCATTATCTGGCAAACAGCCAGGAAAAACTCAGGCTTGTATCTGACTCAATAGTGGATGAAAGAGCATTAAGAGAAATTTATTTACCAGCATTTGAAGCATCAGTAAGAGAATCCCAGCCATGGACTGTCATGTGCTCATATAACAAAATTAACGGGACTTATGCTTCAGAGAATAAAAAGTATCTTACTGAAATACTCAGAGATGAATGGGGATTCAAAGGAGCTGTAGTGTCCGATTGGGGATCAGTCAACAATCGTAATGAAGGGGTTGAAGCGGGACTAGATTTAGAAATGCCATATTCAGGACCGGAAAATGATAAATCAATAGTGCATGCTGTAAAAAACAGACTGCTTGATATTAATGCATTAAATAAATGCGCAGTACATATGATAGCTCTGGCTTTAGCATCTTCTGATGTGAAAAAAGAATCTTGCGATATGGATGAACATAATAATCTAGCAAGAAGGATAGCAAGAGAAAGTGCTGTTCTTTTAAAAAATGATGATATCCTGCCAATTAAGAAGGGTACAAAAGTCGCAGTCATAGGAGAGTTTGCAAAAATACCGAGATATCAAGGTGCAGGGAGCTCTTTAGTAGCTTCATATAAAGTGACAAATGTTGTCGATGAGTTCACAAAAAAAGGTATAGATTTCGAATATGCTCGAGGATATGACGCTAAAAGCGATATGCCTGATATGCAGCTCATAACTGAAGCTGTGAAAGCTGCGAAAAGAGCTGATGTTGCTATAGTTTTTGCAGGTCTCCCTGATGCTTATGAATCTGAAGGATATGACAGGACTCATCTGGAACTACCACCTTCACATACTATGCTGATTGAGAGTATATGTAATGCTAATAAATCGACTGTCGCAGTAATCTATACAGGCGGAGTAGTTGTGATGCCATGGATGAAGCTGGTAAAAGGAGCTCTTCTTATGTATCTAACAGGCCAGAATAATGGTGGGGCGGTATATGATCTGATATTCGGGGATTACAGCCCATGCGGAAAACTTGCTGAAAGCTTTCCTAAAGCACTGGAAGATAATCCTTCATATAACTGGTTTGCAAAGAAGAAGATAGTAGAGTACAGGGAGAGCATATATGTGGGTTACAGGTATTATGACACTGCAAATAAACCTGTTGCTTTCCCGTTTGGATATGGGCTTTCATATGCGAAATTTGAATATTCAGGATTGAGCCTGGATAAGTCTAAAATGAATCAGGATGAGATTTTGACTGTCAAATGCAAAATAAAGAACACAAGCTTTATTGAAGCGAAAGAAGTTGTGCAGCTTTATGTTAGAGCATCCTCTAATTCCATATTCAGACCATTAAGGGAATTGAAGCAGTTTACAAAAGTCACATTAAAACCACTAGAAGAAAAGACAGTTACATTTGAACTGGGTAAGCGCGCTTTTGCATATTGGAATGTATATATATCCGATTGGCATGTTGAAAGCGGAAGATATTTTATTGAAATATCCTCTTCATCAAGAGATACCCGTTTATCAGCGCAAATAGATATAAAAGGAGATGATACGGTCCGCATTCCGGATTTAAGCCAAAAAGCGCCTGCATATTATGCTTTAAGCAAAGAGACATTGAATATACCTGATGACCAGTTCAGGGCATTGTTGGGATTTGAGATTCCAAATGAACCTTCTATCAGGCCATTTACAATTAACAGTACGGTTAAGGATATTAAGACATCTTTAACAGGCAGGATTTTGATAAAACTATTTGAAGGTTATGCGACAAGGACTGCTAAGGAACTTGCAAAAGATCAAGAAAGCGTAAAACGAATGATTGATGGTATGATTTATGATATGCCATTAAGGTCTTTATGTACAATGACAGGAGGGATGTTTACAAAAGCTAAGGTAGAGTCTATAGTGACAATGCTTAATGGCAATATAATCAAAGGGCTTATAGGGGTGCTTAAGAAGTGAACATATTTTATTAAAAAAGAAAAATGAGCCGCATTAAGCTTATGTGGCTTATAATCTTAGAAGACGATAAACTATACTACACAGAATAAAGCAACTGACCATATGTCGGGAAAGGCCAATATGATGAAGCAGTATTTGTTTCAAGTTCATCTGCTACAGCTCTTAATCTGTTCATTGAAGGTATTATTATATCCTTACAGTAGAAGCTTAATTCTTCATTATTTTTAATGTTTTTTGAATGAGCAACCGTATTTTCCAGATTCTCTGTCTCAAAATGAAGACTATCAAGTAGTGAAGTAAGTTTTTTTATTTGCAACAGTGTAGAATCTTTTTCAAAAGCAATATCGATGGATTTTTTTAAACAGTATAACTCAGTAAGAGATTTTATATATCTGCTAACAGATGGATAAATATTTCTTTTAGCAATCTGTTGCATTGTAAGAGCTTCAATATTTATAATTTTACAGTAATTTTCCAATAGTATCTCATATCTTGAACGCAGTTCTACTTCACTTAGTATGCCATAACGTTCAAAAAGCTCTATGTTCTTTTTTGATATAAAAAAGGAAAGCGCATCTGCTGTCGTCTTGAGGTTAAGAAGGCCTCTTTTTTTTGCTTCTAATACCCATTCCTCGGAATAGTTATTCCCATTAAATACTATTCTTTTGTGCTTTATGTAAGTTTGTTTAATAATGTTATCGACTGCTGTTGAAATGTCCTCTGTTTTTTCTAAAGTATCTGCAAATTCAGACAGGCTGTCAGCAACTATTGTATTTAGCACAATATTAGCATCAGCTATCGACATACCAGAACCAACCATACGAAATTCGAACTTATTGCCTGTAAAAGCAAAAGGAGAAGTCCTGTTACGGTCTGTCGTATCTTTTCTGAATCCTGGAATCGCATGCACTCCTGTCTTCATACTTGAATGTACACTACCAGTATATGCTTTGTCATCTGCAATGCTTTCCATTATTGAAGTCAGTTCGTCACCAAGAAAAATAGACAATATTGCAGGAGGGGCCTCATTTGCCCCAAGCCTGTAATCATTACCTGCAGATGCAACGGAAATCCTTAACAAGTCCTGATGTTGGTCAACTGCTTTTATCACTGCAGAAAGAAAAAGTAAAAATATTTTGTTTGTTATAGGATTTTTACCTCCATCAAGCAGATTTTTACCTGTATTTGTGCTTAAAGACCAGTTATTATGTTTACCTGATCCATTAATGCCTGCAAAAGGCTTTTCATGAAGAAGGCATGTGAGTCCGTGTTTTTCTGCAATTCTTTTCAACATCTCCATTGTTATCTGATTATGGTCTGAAGCAGTATTAGTAGTAGTAAATATGGGAGCAAGCTCATGCTGGCTCGGAGCAACTTCATTATGCTCGGTTTTAGCGAATATTCCTAGTTTCCAAAGTTCGCTATCCAGTTCCTCCATAAATGCGTCTACTCTTGGTCGTATAGCGCCGAAATAGTGATCTTCCATCTCCTGACCTTTGGGAGGTTTTGCTCCAAAAAGAGTCCTACCACAGAATTTTAAGTCTTCCCTCTGTTCAAAAAGCTTTTTATCAATAAGAAAATACTCCTGTTCAGGGCCTACTGTTGATGATACATGAGTCACTCCTTCTACATTGAATAAATTAAGTATTCTTAAAGCATTTTCATTAAGTTTTTCCATTGATCTTAAAAGAGGCGTTTTCTTATCTAGGACGTTACCGCAGTAAGAACAGAAAACTGTAGGTATACACAAACACCGCCCTTTTATAAAAGAATATGATGTGGGATCCCATGCAGTATATCCTCTTGCTTCAAACGTTGCTCTTAATCCGCCTGACGGGAAACTTGATGCGTCTGGTTCACCTTTTATTAGCTCATTACCGTTAAATTCCATAATAACTGTTCCATCCTGCTGAGCGGCTATAAAGCTTTCATGCTTTTCTGCAGTGATGCCTGTAAGGGGTTGGAACCAATGTGTAAAATGAGTAGCTCCTTTTTCAATTGCCCAGTCTCTCATTACCGAGGCAATAGAATTTGCAGAATTTATATCAAGCTCAGTGCCTTCCTCGATAGTCTTTTTTAAAGAACGATATATGTCCTTTGGCAGCCTGTTTTTCATAACTGAATCATTAAATACCAGGTTACCGAACATTTTTGGTATTTCTTTGTTGATGTAATCCATCTTTCCCTCCCTATACAATAATTTAACAAAAAAAGACGCTGCGAGTGTTCAACTCACAGCGCCTTTGCTGTTTACTCATTTATTATATTCCTCTTGCTATATATGTCAATAAAAAAATATTGACATCCTGTAAAAAATCTATAAGATAATCTTAAAGGACAAAGGCGTCCGGTGATTGAGCTTTAAGCTTTATTATCGGGCGCTTTTTATTTAGGAGAGACATATGTTAAAAGAAGGAAAAGACAATTACAGGATACCTTCGGGATGCGCTATCTGCGGTATTTTTAACAAAGACGGCAAAAGAGTCAGCGGAACTGACATAATATCCGCTATTGAAATAATGCATGCAAGATCTAATGGTTTAGGCGGTGGTTTTGCTGGTTATGGTATTTATCCTGAATATAAGGACTACTATGCCTTTCATATCTTTTATGATGATGATAAAGCAAAAGTCATATGCGAAGAATATCTTAATAGTCATTTTACCATTGCATATCTATCTAGGATACCTACAAGAAGACACCCTAAAATTATAAATGAACCATTGATATTCAGATATTTTGTACTGCCTAAGTCTTCTAACCTTATATCTGCCCAACTTGATGAACAAGAATACACGTCATCGTGCGTTACAAGGATAAATTCGGATATAGATGGTGCATATGTTTTTTCCAGCGGGAAAGATATGGGAGTATTTAAAGCTGTCGGATATCCTGAAGATGTGGGCAGTTTTTACAGACTGGATGAATATGAAGCATACTGCTGGACAGCTCACGGAAGATACCCGACAAACACTCCGGGCTGGTGGGGAGGAGCTCATCCCTTTTCCTTTCTTGATTGCTCAATAGTTCATAATGGAGAAATATCCTCTTATGATGCCAACAGGCGGTATATAGAGATGTTTGGATACAAATGCAATCTACTTACCGATACTGAAGTAATAGCATATATACTGGATTTCCTTATAAGAAAAACAGGATTGTCATATGAAGAAGCAGCGATTGTGATAGCAGCACCTTTCTGGTCATCAATAGATAGAAAAGAACAGCAGGAAAAGGAAAAGCTCATATATCTGAGAAATACTTTCTCCTCTTTGCTCATCACAGGACCTTTTTCTATAATCGTGGGATTTACAGGAGGAATAATGGCCCTAAATGACAGGCTAAAGCTACGTTCTATGGTAGTTGGAGAAAAAAAAGATACTGTATACATAGCTTCTGAGGAATCAGCAATACGCAAAATATGCAAGGATTTAGACAGGATTTATTCACCAAGGGGAGGCGAACCTGTCATTTATACCTTAAAGGAAGGTGAATGCAATGCCGATTAACTACATATTCCCGCAATTTGAAATATTAAGAGATGAGACCAGATGTATAAAATGCAGGGTCTGTGAGAATCAGTGTGCAAACCAAGTGCACAGGTATGATAATGATTACAGGATTATGATTGCAGATGAATCCAAATGCGTGAATTGTCACCGATGTGTCGCTTTGTGTCCTACAAAAGCTTTAAGAATTATAAAGAACCCTCATTCATTCAGGGAAAACGGCAACTGGACTGCAGACATAATTACTGATATATATAAACAGGCTTCTTCTGCAGGAGTGCTGTTATCTTCAATGGGTAATCCTATGAATTATCCGGTCTACTGGGATAATATGCTCATAAATGCATCACAAGTTACTAATCCTTCAATAGACCCATTAAGAGAACCAATGGAAACAAGAACTTACTTAGGCCAAAAAAAGCATACGATAAAAAGAGACCATAAAGGAAATATTGTACCCAATCTAGGTCCTCAATTAGAGCTTTCTACCCCAATAATGTTTTCTGCTATGAGTTACGGAAGTTTAAGCTATAATGCGCATGAAAGTTTAGCACGAGCATCTAAGAGTTTGGGAATCCTTTATAACACAGGCGAAGGAGGGCTTCATGAGGATTTCTATCAGTATGGAAGCAATACAATAGTGCAGGTTGCATCAGGACGATTCGGCGTGCACATAGATTATTTAAATACTGGAGCTGCAGTGGAAATTAAGATGGGGCAAGGCGCGAAACCGGGTATTGGAGGACATCTTCCTGGCGCCAAGATAACTGAGGATGTGTCAAAAACTAGGATGATACCGGTTGGAACAGATGCTATAAGCCCTGCTCCTCATCATGACATATATTCTATAGAGGATCTCAATCAGCTCGTAATGTCTTTAAAACATGCGACTGATTTTAAAAAACCAGTAATAGTAAAGATAGCTGCAGTACATAATGTTGCGGCAATAGCTTCAGGAATAGCAAGATCTGGAGCGGATATAATCGCGATTGACGGATTTCGAGGTGGAACAGGAGCCGCACCTGTGAGGATAAGGGATAATGTAGGAATACCTATAGAACTTGCTCTTGCATCAGTGGACACAAGATTGAGAAATGAGGGTATAAGGGATAGTGTTTCTTTGGTAGTAGGAGGATCTATACGTTGCTCTTCTGATGTTGTTAAAGCTATAGCTTTAGGAGCTGATGCCGTATATATAGCAACTGCAGCACTGCTTGCTTTAGGATGTCATCTTTGCCGTACATGTTACAGCGGCAAGTGCAACTGGGGGATAGCCACGCAAAGAGAGGATCTTGTAAAGAGACTTAATCCTGAAGTCGGATATCAAAGACTTGTAAATCTCATTACCGCATGGACGCATGAGATAAAAGAAATGATGGGAGGAATGGGCATAAACTCAATAGAAGCTTTAAAAGGCAACAGGTTCATGCTAAGAGGAATAGGACTTAATCAAAAGGAGCTTGATATTTTAGGAATCAGGCATGCAGGTGAATAGAAATGATGAAAATTAAAGTAAATGAGAAATGGTGTCTTGGCTGTCATCTTTGTGAGTATTACTGTGCATTTGCAAATTCGGGAATTGAAGATATGGTAAAAGCCCTTAAAGATATGAGTTTAAGGCCAAAATTAAGAATCGAGCAGAATGAGAAAATTTCCTTTGCAGTATCCTGCCGTCACTGTGAAGATCCTATATGCGTAAAAAGCTGCATAACAGGAGCTCTTAGTATAAAAGATAATGTCGTATGTATTGATAAAAACAGATGCGTTGGCTGTTATACATGCGTGCTAGTATGCCCATATGGAGCGGTTATGCCTTCTGATGAAGGAGCTGTCAGAAAGTGCGAGCTGTGCATAGGCAATAACGATGCGAAACCTGCATGTGTGCAAGGATGCCCTAATAAGGCCATCGAACTGGCGGAGGTATAATATGAGATATGTGATAATAGGCAACTCAACTGCTGCAATTGCAGGTATTGAAGGTATAAGAAGCAAGGATAAACAAGGATGTATTACTTTGATTTCCATGGAGAATCATCATACATACTCAAAGCCCTTGATATCCTATCTTATGCAGGGAAAAACCAATATTGACAGAATGAAATACAGGCCGGACAGTTTCTATAAAGACAATGATGTCCATGCCATATTTGCTAAAAAAGCAGTCAAGATAGACCCAGATATAAAAAGCGTATTTCTTGATGACTCAACAGCTGTTGAATATGATAAATTGCTTGTGGCAACCGGATCATCACCTTTTATACCAGATATTTTGGGTTTGGATAAAGTTAACGATATGCATACTTTTATGACGCTAGATGATGCAAAGAGTCTCTTAGATTGTGTGACAAGCCAGTCAAGAATACTTATTCTGGGGGCTGGTTTAATAGGGTTGAAATGCTGTGAGGGAATTAAAGACAAAGTATCTTTTGTGACAGTTATTGATATGGCAAAGCAGGTTCTTCCTAGTATACTAGATAAAGAATCTTCAGATATAGTCACAGATTATCTTTTAAAGCAAGGCGTTAATATAAAGCTGTCCTGCAGTGTAAAACAGGCATATGAAAACAGCGCGCTTCTTACTGACGAAACAACAATAGAATTTGACACTCTTGTTATAGCAGTCGGAGTAAGGCCTAATATATCAATATTGAAAGCAGCAAAAGCAGATACTGATAGAGGAGTCCTTATAGATGAACACTGCAAAACAAGTATTGAAGATATTTATGCGGCTGGTGACTGTACCCAGGGATATGATATGACAGTTAATAATAAAAGAGTGCTTGCGCTTCTTGCGAATGCATACATGCAGGGATTTACTGCAGGTGTGAATATGGCTGGTAACGAAGCATCTTTTAATACGGGAATGCCAATGAACGCTCTGAGCCTTATGGGTATGCATATTCTGTCTGCTGGTGTATATGAAGGAGAGGATTATGTTGAAAAAAATGAAGCGAAGTATAAAAGGCTGTTTTATTCAGAAGATAAGCTAAAAGGCTTTATACTTGTTGATGATATAGAGTGTGCAGGTATATATACGGCAATGATAAGGAATAAGACGCCATTAAGCTCAGTAGATTTTGACCTTATAAAACGTAAACCTTCCTTATGCGCCCTTGCTATAGAAAAAAGATCAAATCTGCTAAACGGAAAGGAGACATGGTGAGATGGGAAATATAATCAGGTTATCAGATGAAAAATGCCTTGGAGTCCGATATCTGGCATGTGGCGACAAAGATAATCAGTATATAATCAGCGGAACTCCCGGTAATGCTTTAGGCGCATATCTTGATGGCGGTAATATTACTGTATATGGAAATGCACAGGATGCTACGGGTGACACTATGAATGCTGGAGAAATTACCATTCACGGAAGCACAGGCGATGCAGCGGGATATGCTATGAGAGGAGGTCAGATATACATTAAAAAAGATGCTGGCTACAGAGCAGGTATACATATGAAACAGTACAAGGATAAACTGCCTGTTATGGTTATTGGCGGAACTGCTGGAAGTTTTTTAGGGGAATATCAGGCAGGCGGTATTATTTTAGTTCTTGGCATTGGCCATGAGCGAAGGTCTATAGCAGGAAATTTCTGTGCAACAGGAATGCATGGAGGTATAATGTTTTTACGCACTGAAAATGTACCCAAAAGCATGCCTTCGCAGGTTTCAGTCTTGAATGCGAAAGCAGAGGAACTAAAATTGATTGAAGACTATATTACAAGATATTGTGAGAAATTCAATGAAGATAAATACAAGATAATGGATAGTAATTATTTAGTCATAAGGCCTAACAGCAATAATCCATATAGGCAACTTTACTGATATTCGTAATTAATGTAAAATATACTAAACATTTCGAAAGGAGCACACATGTATTATTCAAAAGAAGAAGCAATTCAGTTTATAGAGCAAAATGATGTAAAGTTCATAAGACTTGCATTTACCGATATATTCGGCAAGCAGAAAAATGTCTCTATAATGCCAAATGAGCTTAACAAAGCATTTGAATCAGGTATAAGTTTCGATGCATCTGCAATTGAAGGCTTCAAAGAAGAATCCAAATCCGATCTGTTTCTTATCCCCGATGCAAGAACCATGTCTTTGCTGCCATGGCGTCCTACATCAGGAAGGGTAGTCAGGTTTTTCTGTGATATTTATGATAAAGAGAAAAAGCCTTTTATTTCGGATTCAAGATATATACTGAAACAGGCAGTATCATATGCCGCTGAACAAGGATATAGTTTTCTTTTCGGTCCTGAATGTGAGTTTTATCTGTTCAAGACAGATGAAGAAGGCAATAGTACTAATATTCCTTTGGATAACGGGACATATATGGATATAGCTCCTTGTGATAAAGGAGAAAACGTGCGACGTGAGATATGCCTTACCCTTGAACAGATGGGTATAAATCCGGAAAAATCTCATCATGAAGAAGGACCTGGACAAAATGAGATTGACTTTGCATATTCTGATGCAATATCTGCTGCAGATAATTTAACAGCTTTCAAGGCAGTAGTAGCAGCTATAGCAGCCAGAAACGGCCTATATGCAGATTTTTCTGCAAAACCTATTAAAGATAAGGCAGGAAACGGGCTTCATGTAAATATGTCAGTGAAATCCATAAACAAGAAGGACACAACGACAAACACAAGAGATTACATGATTTGTGGCATACTTAACAGGATAAGAGAAATAACATTATGGTTGAATAATTCAGAAAATTCATATCAGAGGCTTAGCAAGTTCAAAGCTCCTGGTTATGTTACCTGGGCATATTCTGACAGATCACAGCTTATCCGCATTCCTGCAAGTATTGATTCTTTATCGAGAATAGAAGTCAGGTCGGCTGATCCTATGGCGAACCCATATCTTTCATTCGCTTTACTTATTTATGCTTCAATGGAAGGTATAAACAACAGAAATACTCCTCCTGCGCCTATGGATATGAACTTGTACAAGTCAAACATAGACACAGTTAGAAGTATACAAAAGCTTCCTGACAGTCTCAATGAAGCAAAAAGAATCGCATCAGAAAGCGAATTCGTAAAAAGACATCTTCCAGCAGACATAATTGAAAGCTATATAAACCGAAGAACAATAGGATAAGAAAGGGTATGAATGGAGCGGCGTTACAACAGCACCATACTAATAGTTGCTTCAAATGACAGGCATATAGATTTTTTCAACTGCACTTTGTGTGATGAGGAAAAGTATGTCAAAACAGTTGTAAAAACGTCAAATGAAGCGAGAAACCTATTAATAGAGAGAACTTTTGACGCGGTAATAATAAATGCTCCTCTTCCTGATGAATTTGGAATCGAACTTGCTAAATTTGTCTCTTTGGAAAGTGAGAGCGGAGTCATGCTTCTTGTACGCAACGAGACTTTCGAGGAAATTGCATATTCGTTAGAACATTATGGCATATTAGTTGTCTCAAAACCTGTAATAAAAGCAGTCTTTATGCAAACACTAAAGCTGGCTTTAGCCACAAAAGGAAGGTTTGAAATTCTGGAAAAAAAGAATCAAAAACTGGAAAATAAGTTAGCACAGATAAAAATAGTCAATCATGCCAAATGGCTTCTTATACAATATCGGAAAATGGATGAATACCAGGCACATAAATATATTGAAAGACAAGCAATGGATAACCGTATAACACTTAAAGAAGTTGCAGAAGGGATAATAAAGAAATATGAAGGATAAACAGATTGTTGTAGTTCTGGATTTTGGAGGGCAGTATAAGGACCTTATTGCCAGAAGAGTAAGAGAATTAGGGGTATATTCAATAATATTATCTGGTGATACCACAACTGATGAGATTTTGTCATACAACCCGATAGGTATTATCACTACTGGCGGACCAAAAAGCGTATATAAACCAAACTCACCTTTATGTGAAAAAGAATTACTAGAATCAGGAATACCTGTACTTGGCATCTGTTACGGAATGCAGATGATGGCATATATTTTAGGCGGAAAGGTCAGTAGCGCATCTGTAAGCGAATATGGACAGACAAAAGCCAAAGTAATACATGAATCAAAATTATTTGCTAATACAGACAGCGAACTAAAAGTGCTTATGAGTCATACAGACAGGATAATAACCTTGCCTGAAGGATTTGTTGCAACAGTAAAAACTGAAAACTGCCCTATAGCAGCAATGGAGAATAATGATAAGAGGCTTTATGGAGTACAGTTCCATCCTGAGGTTACTCATACAATAAAAGGAAAGAAAATAATACGAAATTTCTTGTATAATATATGTAACGCTAAGGGGGACTATAACATGAAGAACTATATCGAAACCGCAGTAGAAGAGATAAGAAAACAGGTTGGGAACGAACAGGTGCTTTTAGGCTTATCAGGCGGAGTGGATTCTGCTGTATGTGCAGCTTTAATTTCCAAAGCTATTCCAAATCAGCTTGTATGTATATTTGTAGATCACGGATTTATGAGAAAGAATGAAGCAGAGGAAGTTAAGCAAGCTTTTGCTGATAAAAGCCTCAAACTGATAGCAGTCGATGCTTCTGAAAGATTTTTAAAGAAACTCGAAGGAGTAACAGATCCTGAAAAGAAAAGGAAAATTATTGGAGCAGAATTCGTTGAAGTATTTAATGATGAAGCTTTGAAATTAGGCAGGATTAAATTTCTTGCACAAGGCACAATATATCCGGATGTGATTGAATCAGGAAATGGAAAAGCAGCTACCATAAAGAGCCATCATAATGTTGGCGGATTACCAGAAAAGATGGGATTTTCCGGGCTAGTCGAACCTTTAAGGGGTTTGTTTAAGGATGAGGTAAGGAAAGTCGGCAGGGAGCTCGGATTGCCAACAGCAATTACCGAACGTCAGCCATTCCCAGGTCCAGGCCTTGCAATAAGGATAATAGGCGAGATAACAAAAGAGAAGCTGGATATGTTAAGGGAAGCTGACTATATCTACAGAGAAGAAATAGGAAAAATGAAGAAGAAGCCTAGCCAATATTTTGCAGTACTCACTAACACCAAAACAGTAGGCGTTATGGGTGATGAGAGGACATACGGTTATGTGCTTGCTCTAAGAGCAGTAGTAACAGGGGATTTCATGACAGCGGATTATGCGCATATACCTCAAAGCATATTAGCTAAGATATCAAAAAGGATTACCAACGAAGTACACGGTATAACGAGGATAGTGTATGATATTACCGGAAAACCGCCTGCAACTATTGAGTGGGAATAAATAAATAAGTGCTTAAATACCCAGAACTATTTGTAATTGAAGGTTTCTGGGTATTTTTTTGTTCTATACTTTGCTTAGTATAAAACTCAGACACTTATTTAAATATTGCAATAGAGGCAAACAAATTTTAAGTTTGATAAGAAAGATTTAAATAACTAGTGCTAAGAAAGTAACTATTCTTGAAAAGGTGTAAATTCTAAGTTGAATTATTCAAGAATTGGGGGTATAATGTATTTATATTTGAAAAGGTGTATTTGCAGCTAAGAATTATTCTTGAAAAGGTGTATATTATGAAAAGAAAGATTATGCAGAAACTGCTAAATTGGAAAGAAAAAAGCTCTGGGAAAACAGCTTTGCTGATTGAAGGAGCGAGGCGAGTCGGGAAAAGTTACATTGCTGAAGTATTTGCAAAAGAAAACTACAAATCGTATATTTTAATTGATTTTAATCAAGCTGGAAAAGATGTTCACGCCCTTTTCGATAACTATTTACGAGATCTTGATGTATTCTTTATGTATCTTTCGGCTATATATGGGGTGACACTTTATCCAGGTGAGTCTCTGATAATTTTTGACGAAGTGCAGTTATTCCCACGCGCGAGAGCTGCAATAAAATTTTTGGTGGCAGATGGGCGGTTCCATTACCTTGAAACAGGATCACTGGTATCAATACATGAGAATGTTGATGATATAGTGATTCCATCAGAAGAACGTCACATAAAAATGTATCCTCTTGATTTTGAAGAATTCTTATGGGCAATGTCTGAGGAACAGCTTTCTAATGTAATTAGAATGAATTACGAAAGTAAGAGAGAAATGGGACAAGTACTTCATCGTAAGTGTATGACTTTGCTGCGTCAGTACATAATAGTCGGAGGGATGCCACAAGCTGTACAAACTTACGTTACAACAAAGAACTTTGAAGAAACAGATGCTATAAAGCGCGATATTTTATTCCTTTATCGACAGGATATTGTTAAACATGCGAAGGGATATGAACGTAAGGTTACATCAATCTTTGATGAAATTCCGGAACAGCTATCCAAGCATGAAAAAAAGTTTGTTCTATCATCACTTGGAAAAGGTTCAAAATACAGAGATTATGAAAGCTCGTTTCTTTGGCTTGAAGATTCCATGATATGCAATATCTGCTATAATTCAACAGACCCGAGTATAGGGATTAAATTGAATCGGGACAGAACAACTATGAAGATGTATATGGGCGATACGGGACTGCTAATCAGCCATGCATTTGATGAGAGCAGTCTTGTCAAGGAAGAAGTTTACAAAAAACTGTTACTTGGAAAACTTGAAATCAACGAAGGAATGATTTTTGAGAATATAGTTGCACAAATGCTAACAGCAAGCGGGTATAAATTATATTTTTACTCCAATGCTTCACGAGATGATAAGAATAATCGTATGGAAATCGATTTCCTTTTAACAAAAAGCAAAGTAACGAGCAGACACAATATTATACCGATAGAAGTTAAATCCGGGAAGCGCTATACATATAATTCACTGAATAAGTTTTCTGCCAAATATCATGAACAATTAAGTACACCATATATTCTTCATACTTCAGATTACATAGAAAAGGATGGCATTGTATTTTTACCGGTATATATGGTTTGGTTACTTTAAAAAGTAAATTATACTCATATCGCAAAGCGTGATAGTAAGAATAGTTTATGATATTACCGGAAAACCGCCTGCAACTATTGAGTGGGAATAATATAACATAAAACTCCTGGAAACCTTTAGGCAGAGGATTTCCGGGCACTATTAATATTTATATAATCCCTAATGGTATAAGGACTGCTAAAAGCAGTATGTTAACTGCTGCTAGACCGCCGATAAAGATTTTCTGAAACTTTGGACTTCTGTCCGGAACCAGAAAAGCAGCAAGGAAAAACGGAATATATGTCGTAATGAATACTGGTAACACTCCCCACCATGGATAAACCCAGATAAATGCCGGGGTGGAAGCAAGGAAAATTTCCATTACGCTAAAGAATGCCGCGTTTCCAACAGCAAAAAGGATACGATTGTTAATGCCTAATATTTTCTTTTTAGGATCTTGTGGCAAAAGTTTGCTCATTATCAGCCCTGCTATGGCAAACATCATGGACAACTCCCAGCTTACTCCGATGAGAAGCATGAAGCTGGTACTCTCTGGTGAGACTGTCCAAAGCGCATATCCGGTTGTTGTACAGATTATGGCATTCATAATTTCATAAAACCAGTGAACCATGTACAAAGACAATCCCGCAATTACAAACCGATAATTTTTCTTGTGCAGTTCAGTGGCATATACATATACCACAAATGCAAAAAGTGCGATAAATGTCCAGTCAAAATTAGCGGTACTCCGAATCGCTTTTTGTGCAAGGTCGGCTGCTCCTGCATTACTTAAATCTCCAAACCACATAAATATTACTTCCTTTCAATTTTATTTATATACTGTTTCTTATAATTAATAAGTTAATATATTTACCCAGTACAGTACTGCACACGGTATTTTTGTTTTATAAATGGTGAGTAGTCGGTATTAGGTTTACTATATTTAACACCTTTTAAATACATTGTATTCCATCATCTTAATCCATACAAGGTTTTCATATCATCGTTTATTCTATGAATGACTTGCATTCGCATCTTCAAGCACATATTTACCTGTCTTTTGGATAAATAAGTTTATTATTCTACACAATTTGTGTATGGATGTAATTATATCTCACACATTCTGCAGCTAATTATTGATACAGACAGGTATAAATATTAGAATAGAGTTAATGAAACATTTAGGAGGAAGAAAATGTCTTGTTATTATGTTATAGGTGTCCGTATTGATAACAGAGTCAATGTATCTTTGAAGTTACAGGAAGTGCTCACAGAAAATGGTTGCAAGATAAAGGCACGTTTAGGATTGCATGAAGTAAGTGAGGATGTATGCGCAAATGACGGTTTGATAATCCTTCAGCCTTGCGGGGAACAAAAAGATGTCGAACAGCTTGTAAAGGATTTAAACAAACTTGAAGGCATAAAAGCAAAATTTATTGATCTAAATTAGTTCTTGTAGTATAGAGTAAATATTTCATGATACTTAGCTATACATAATGGAGTTTCTTGGAGTTAGATTTTTATGATATATTTTACGTGTGATATACATGATTGGGTTTCCTGGAGCAAGGTTTTTCAGGATATAAAAGCATGGAAACCATTAATTGAATATATTTTAAGATTAGAAGATTTACCTTATGCGGATATTGAGCATCTGACACCAGGCACTAATGCGGTATTCAGGTCAGGGGATTATGTTGTTAAGATATTTGCACCTATTGAATCAGGAATGGACATGTATTCAGATTTCAGTACTGAGAAATTCGGACTAGTAAGGTCTGAGTCTTTAGAAGTCTCAGTACCAAGACTTGAAAGAAGCGGAATTATTCACGACAAGTATGAATTTATGTATATGGTAATGGAATATGTAGATGCTGAGGAGCTCGTAAAAGCAGAAGAGAGCTTTAGTGATTTACAGAAAGAGGAGATTGGAAGAAAGCTTCGGAAAATCTGCGACAGGATGAATACTCCTTGTGAGGATTTCGATAATATAGATGTAATTAAAAGGGCTATCAAAGCAAAACGCTGGAGTAAATTTGCAGATAGGTTTCAACAGGAAAGAATGGATTGGTTATATAAGTATAAAGAAGAGGAAAAAGTGTTCGTTCATGGTGACTTGAATCCGGATAATATTCTTATTGATAAAGATATGAATATCTATATAATTGATTTCGCTGACAGCATACAAGCACCTTATGAATACGAATTAGCTGCACTTTTGTGTGAGACATTTGAATTTGAATATCCATATATGAAAGGATTTTTTGGAGCAGATTATAATGTTTCTGATATAGCTAATAAGATATTACAAGCATTACTGATGCATGATTTTGGGGAAAATATCATAAAGAATAACTTTGGTGAGCCTGAAGAAATTACCGGATTAAGTGATTTGCATAATCGTATCTATTCAGCAATTTCTAATAAGAAAATATCTGAAAACGGTAAATGTGACTGAATAGCATTAATAAATATGAATTAATTTATTATATTATTAAGAAAAGGCAATATCATGCAAAGAGAATTATATTAACCGAGAATTATCGATAAAACAATAATCATCGGGAGTAAGCTGTCTTTATCCATGTCATACTCATAGGGTAATACATGTTAACTGATGAAGAGGATTAATACTCTGAGCATAGAGGATGCAACTATAAATTAGTGTTTGGAATTTCTGCTGCGATGACTCTCTATGTCTTATATAATATATTAAAAGTTTTTAAATATACCTAGTCCGCTGTTTTATCAATCAGGTCAGATTATATCTGCAGGAACATGGTTTCACGCCTTCTGCTTTAAAATGCAGGACTACATCTGGAGGTTCTGCAGGATTTCCAAGAACAATCCTATTAAATGTTGCAGTACCCTCGGTTGCTGAAGTTGATAAGTTGCGAGTGATATCACGTTCTTCATTACCTGTGATTTCCAAAGAGACCTTTGGCTCTGCAGACTGTATAATTTCACCGTTATGCTTTATTTGTGTATATGTGTAAATATAGTAAGGGAGCCATTTTGATCCCAAACTCAGACGGATTCTCTTTGGTGGATTTATAACTACATCAAAAGTGCCTATAACCATATCTATATTTATAAAGCTGCTTTTCAGGGCTCTGCTTTTTGCAGTTACTTTCGCTGTTCCAGGGGTTTTGGCTGAATAAAGATCCACATTAGCAATACCATTTACAGTAACTATTTCTACTTTGTTTTGATTGTTATCGAAAATACCGGTTCCTGCAATCTCAAATGTTATTTTTATACCGTCTGATTTTACAATCAACCCTTCTTTGTCCATTAATGAGGCTGTAATAGTCGTTTTGCTTTGTCCGTCACAGAGCAGCACCGGATAACGACTGGTTAATTTTAGTTCATATGGCTTTGTGCCATATATTCTGTCAAGTGTGCCTTTATAGATGCATAGGTCAATTTCACAGGATTTATATGAACCTTCTTTCCATTGAGTTTTAGCATTATAGAAGCTTATCAAATCAGTCTGTTTATCGTGCAGTTTCCAGACATTTTCCGGTTTTACTGTCAATATACGCATTAAGCTGTCATAATTCCATCCGGCTTCAAAAGAACAGAGCAGTCTGTCAATTTCTTTATGCATCGGTAAAACAGTTTTGCCAGACATTACTTTTTCTGGTATTTTCTCTATATGGATTCTTAACAAACGGGCTTTTTTGTCGGGTTTATTTACATATTCACCTGTCGGTTTGCCGATATGTATCAATACATCGTTATCAGACTCAGTACATTGCACATGTGTTAATGCATAACGGCCGTTTTCATAATCAAAAGATTCACCGTCATCTTCATAGATATCCGTACTGGTAATACCGTCAGGGTAACAATCAAATATCATCATTGATTGATCGTTTAATGATATTGAGTCATTTGCCGAGGTCATAGCGATTATTGCGCCAGCCTTTACATACAAAGGACCTCCGACGGTTGCAGGCCATGAAGAAGTATGCCATTTTCCATTGCTTTCAACGGTTTTTCCTGACCAGTAATCAATCCATCTACCTTTTGGGAGGTAAATGCTGGCCGTGTTCTTATTCTCGGTCCTGATACTTGATTCGTTTACATCTTTCAGTGTTTCTGCAAATGTGGTGCCTACTAACAGATATTCGCCGAACATAAACTGCTTATCCAAAGCTGCGGTATTCATATCCTCCTGAAATTCAAGCATCATCGGACGCAGCATAGGAATGCCTGTCGTATGCGCCTGCCTAAGCGCTGTATACAGATAGGGGAAAAGACTGCTTCTTAATTTAGAATAGAAACGCGTTATATCTTCATTAGCTTTGGAATAAAGCCAGGGTTCCCTGTAATAAGCCCAGCTGTCTATTATGGAAAATGGCGTAAGAAATCCAAAGTGAATGCCTTCTGGGGATTCATTGTCCATATCCTGGCTTACCATAGCATGTCCGGATAAGCTTGCGTTTAATGCGCCGTTTCCCAGTTTGAAGTCTCCAGCCCAGGCGGTAGGATACATCTGAGACGATGTTGATGAATTATATGCATGAAGCATGACGATGGTTCTTTTACCTGTCAGTCTTCTAAATCCCTCAAATAGTGTCGTGGTATAAAGGGTATTAGTGATATTCTTTGTCTCTTCTTCTGTATATTCATCTGTGTCTTTGACAAAGATGCTTACATCCGGGTCAAGTACCATTTCTGTGGTCGTGATACACCTTGGATAGGGATCATCCTGCTTATAGAAAGAAACTCCCTTATTGATACTTGTATCAACGCGTTTTAAAAACCATTGTTCACGGACTTTCGGGTCCAGATATCCTTCTGTAGGAGCTTTTCCGGATTCCCACAGTTCAAGCTTATAACCCAGCTCATTCAGCTTCTTGATCATTTTTTGTGGTTGAGAGAAACGTTCCTTGTTCCATATCCAATCCATGCTGTACCAATGTTCTTCCCAACCTGGTTCAAGGCCGAGCATATCGCATGGAATTTTTTCCTTTCGAAAACGTTTAGCTATATCCAAAAGCCCTTTATCGTTTTCAAAACAGCGGGCTATATAACACATTCCCATAGACCATTTTGGGACCATTAAAGGGCGGCCGGTCAAAGCGGTGTATTTATTGATAATATTCTTAAAAGACGGACCGTGAAAAATGAAGTAATCTACATGTCCGCCTTTTGCATAAATAGTAAAGTATTCATCATTGGTAAAATCAAAAGTCTGGTCAAAGGTATTAGCTGAGAAAAAACCATAACCTGCACTGCATAAAAAATATGGAACTGTAGCTTCATCCCAGCGGTAATTGCGGGTAAAAGTCAGTTTGTGCCCTCTTGCATCCAATGTCTTGCGTTGGAAACCGAAGCCATAGAAATGCTCATCTGAATTCATTTCAAAACTTAACAAAGAACCTTTGCCGACTTTTATCGGAATGGTTTCGCTTGTCTTCAAAAAGCATTTGTTTTGATTGTCAAAGCATTCAATCATTAAATCCTGTTTTCTGACCTTTACTATTAACATATCGGTGCTTATTCTATAACTTTCGTTATCTTCTGAAAGAATAAACTTGGTTTCTTCAAGTGTTTCTTTTACATACCCTAGTAAAACCATTATGGAAGGACGTGGGTTTTTAACTGCACTTATGCGTACTCTAAGTATAGATGCTTCTGGAAAACTCAAAGTTAAGGTTAAATTGTCCTCACAATCGAAAATAATGTCATTACCGATAATTTGTGAAGATAAGATTTTTTTTTGCTGTAGCATATATTACTCCTATTTTTTTTACTTTTGATTTTCAAGCAGAAATGTGTTTTTTAAAAAACTTAAGCATTAAGTTATTAGTTATTTTACTTTCATGCCATTCATAATGCCCTATATGGAAGACATGGCCAAGATGCGCTCCGTCTTGCTTTGTCCATATTATACTCTCAAACTCACTTCCATGCTTTTCTAAATTTTCCATTAACCATTCAGTTTGCCTAAAGAAGGGATCATTCTCAGCCCCTATTACCAAAACGGGAGGCAAAGAAACTGTTTTCGCCATCACTTGTGAAAAATTCATGAAATCTTTCCAAGCAGCCTTCTTTTTGGATTTTCCAAGAATCATGCTAACAATTTCTTTATCTACAAGTTTTGTTAATCTGCCTAAATAGCTGAAATATTCATGCATCTCACAGACGCCATTACTGATTGCGACTGCGGATATATTTGATTTAAAAGGTTCTACTTTGTATATATCCTGTAATTCCTTGCTTTTTTGAATGCACATAACAAGACTTGCAAGATGACCTCCAGCAGAATCTCCGGTAAGAAGTATTTTAGATAAATCAAATCCTCTTTTAGGACCGTGTTTTTCCAGCCAATGGATGCTATTGTAAATATCAGACACCATACCCTGCAGGTCGGTATACGGTAAAAGACGATAACTCATTCCCATTACGCAAAAACCTTCACATGCAAGATACTGGCAGTATCTAAAATTTGTTTCTTTATCTCCATACATTAAACCACCGCCATGAATATCAATAATTACAGGAAGCAAACCGTTTTTATTCATATCATATCCGTATGGATAATACAGGTTTAACTGGTGAAGTGGATTTATACTTTCAATATATGGGATACTGCTTTCATAATTTGTATTCTGCAAAGCTGGCTGAGTTGAAATACGTTTTGTATCAGCTCTTCCAATTGCTTTCCATGCCTGTTTCATAAAGAACCTTACTATGCTCATTTTATCTCCTTCCTGAACAGAAAATGACTGAGTAACAGATAAATAGGTATATTAAGTATATGCTAGAAAAACGTGAATTTATACTAAATTTTATCTTGTTTGATACAGTGAATGACTGTCTATGCTCCTTTTTGAAAATAGATAGAAAAAAAGCCCCTTTTATGGGACTTTTTTGATTGGATTTTCCTGTCGCAGCCTTATATAAAGCGTTTACAGAAGCCCCCGCTGCTTCTGTAAAATTGATGCAATATAATTGGGATGCTATACAGGTATAGTTTTTATGATGATTTTCCTCTCAATAGACAAATCATTTATAAATAACTGGATATTAAAATGTGAAAGTTCATCAGCATATTAATATTATCATGCTCAACCTAAAATGAAAGAGATGTCACAAAGCTGTCAATGACAAAACATTGCCAAATATAGGATATTGCTGTAATATTACTATATTACCTTTTAAAAGGAGCATATCGTGAAGGAAAAATCAAATTCATATCTGTCAGATAATTTAAAGAGTCTGTTTAACATACTAGGGTGCACAAATTCGGATATCGCGGTATATGCTGATTGTTCAGCTTCCAATATATCCAGAATGCGTTCTGGTTCAAGAACATATAATAAAAACAGTAAGACTGTCATAAATCTTAATGAAGGCATATACGAATATTGCAATGCAAGCAATTGTCTTGATAAACTTTGCTTGATAATATCATGTGACAGAAAAGATGCAAAAGAAGATATCAAAGCTTCCACTATAAACTGGTTGTATTCGGAAAACAGCAACATCAATCAATTGACTGAAAATTTAATGAATCAGAAGAAGATACATTTTCGCTTTTTCGGTGAAAAACTCAATGCTATGATGGATATGCTGAAATTATCAAATGTCAGGATGGGAAAAGCGATTAATGTCGATCCTTCATATATAAGCAAACTGCGAAACGGCGTAAGAATGCTTAAAAGAAACAGCGAATTAAGTGAGGATATTGCCAAATATCTTCTTGAAAGGATCATAGAACAAGATAAATACAAGCAGTTGTCAAGAATAATGAACATATCCATGGCTGTTTTACAAAATGAAGCATATATTAAAACCGCTTTTTTACATTGGCTTACTGATTTGGACAATGACTCTAGTGCATCTGCAATAGAAAAACTATTGGAAAGCATTGATGGATTTACTCCTGCAATACCAAAAGAGCTTCCGGATATAGCATCTATTATTACTCCTTTAGTAATGAAGGATAAGGATAGCGAATATATAGGGATAGAAGGTTTGAGAAAAGCTGTAATCAAATTTTTATCCAATGTGATTATGAGCAGATCTGGAGAAATATGGCTTTATTCTGACCAAGACATGGCATGGATTAATGATGATAAAAGATTTTTATCAATATGGACCGTGCTTCTAGGCGCATGTGTAAGAAATAGGGTTAAGATAAAGATAATACACACGATAGACAGGGATGCTGATGAAATGATAAAGGGTATTGAAAACTGGCTTCCTTTATATATGTCTGGTATGGTGGAACCATATTTCAGTAAAAAACGGTCGGATTTACGTTTCAGCCATTCCTTATTTATTTGCCCTAATGCAGCATGTGTGGAGTCTTTTAATGTCAAGGGAAGTGAAGATGCAGGTTTATACAGATATCACAATGACCAGGCTCATATTAAGATATTTGAAGCGCAGTTTGATTTTCTTCTTGCTTCATGCGAACCTCTTATGAGGATTTATACACAATCAGATTTAGCAAAGTATATTTTTTATATGGATAATGTATTTAATAAAAGCGGGATAGTTACTATGCTCAATTCTTTATCTATAGGTCTTCTTCCTAAGAAGACCTTAGAATCCATGTTAAAGAGGGTAAATATAACTGATGAGGAAGAAGAAAGAATATTTGCTTTCCATCTTAACAGGGTAAATATGTATAATAACGCAATAAATTATGCAAATGTATATGACATTATACCGTTACCTAAACCTGATGATGTGGCACAAGGCAAGATATCATTATCTTTGGATAATATATCAAGTGGCTTAAGGATTCCATATACCAAAGAAGATTACGAGCAGCATGTAGCAAATGTTTTGGATTTAATAAGGACAAAACCTTCATACAATCTTGTTAATCTTCCAGAAGTCCCTTTTTTAAATGTTCAGATAATCTTAAATGGAGATATAGTAACTGTTGCAAAAAGCAATGTTCCGCAAATAGCATTTGTAATTTCCAATTCATTAATGGCTCAGGCTTTCAAAGATTACATCAAGAAACTTATGAATAAATATAACCAAAGCCGTAAGGACATTGAACAGAAACTATCCGAGTATCTTGCGTAAAATAGTCAATATAAAGACATTCCTATAATAATTCCTAGAGCATAAGCAAGATATGTAACTGAATCCACTTATTTAAAAAATAACTGGAATATGATTCATATTAATGATAAAATAACTGATAAGGTTAATTCATCATCTCAAGGTGGGATAATCCGCATTTTATGCGATTTATATATTTGAATTGGATATAGTAATATACCCGATTATTGAGGGGGAAAAGACAATGGAAAACTTGACAAAATACATATTCGTGACTGGAGGAGTGGTATCAGGACTCGGTAAAGGCATTACTGCAGCTTCATTAGGAAGGCTTTTGAAATCTAGAGGTCTTAAAGTCGCTGCTCAGAAAATAGACCCTTACATTAATGTAGATCCCGGCACAATGAGCCCATATCAGCATGGTGAAGTTTTTGTTACAGATGATGGTGCAGAGACTGACCTGGATTTAGGCCATTATGAGCGTTTCATTGATGAAGATCTCAATAAGTATTCAAACCTTACATCCGGAAAGGTATTCTGGAATGTTCTTAACAAGGAAAGAAAAGGAGAGTATCTTGGAGAAACAGTACAGATAATCCCTCATATAACCAATGAGATTAAAAGCTTCATATATCGTGTTGGTAAAAAGACAAATGCTGATGTCGTTATAACAGAAATAGGCGGGACTATAGGTGATATAGAGAGCACATATATACTTGAAGCAATAAGACAGATATCTTTGGAAGTAGGAAAGAATAACTGTCTGTTCGTGCATGTTACTTTAGTTCCATATCTGTCGAGTTCAGGTGAATATAAATCCAAACCCACACAACATTCAGTAAAAGAGCTACATTCCATGGGAATATCTCCAGATATAATAGTGTTAAGGTGTAATGATCATTTAGATGAAGCGCTAAAAAAGAAGATATCGCTTTTTTGTAATGTCAAAGAGGATTGCGTAATAGAGAATGTGGATATGGATGTTCTATATGAAGTGCCTTTGGAACTGGAAAAAATGAATTTCTCAGCGTTAGTCTGCAGAGAGCTTAAGATTAAGACAAAAGAACCTGATTTGAGCGAGTGGGCTAATATGATCAAAAAGCTTAAAAGTATAGACAACCAGGTAGTTATAGCGCTTGTAGGGAAATACACCCAGCTTCATGATGCTTATCTTTCGATTGTTGAAGCGCTTAAGCATGCAGGATTTGAAAATAACGTGAAAACAGTAATCAAGTGGATTGATTGCGAGGAAGTTACAAAAGAGAATGCGCAAGATATTTTTGAGGGCTGTCACGGCATGCTTATCCCTGGCGGATTTGGCGTAAGAGGCATTGAAGGTAAAATTACAGCATGCAATTATGCAAGGGTAAATAATATCCCATATTTCGGGATATGTTTAGGAATGCAGATAGCTGTAGTGGAGTTCGCACGTAATGTATGCGGTTATGCGGACGCTAATTCCGGTGAGTTTGACGAAAGAAGCTTAAATAAGGTTATTAATCTCATGCCGGACCAGTATGTAAGCATAGCAAAGGGCGGAACAATGAGATTAGGAGCATATCCATGTAAGATAAAGGATGGCACTTTGATGAAAAAGGCATACAAAACATCAGAGATATCCGAGCGCCACAGGCATCGTTATGAATTCAACAATGATTACAGGAAGATATTTGAATCTGCAGGAATGAAGGTATCAGGGACATCGCCGGATGATGTAATAGTGGAAACAATAGAAATACCGAAAAATGATTTTTTTATAGGAGTGCAGTTCCATCCTGAATTCAAGAGCCGGCCAAACAGAGCACACCCGCTATTTGTTTTATTTATAAAAAATGCTATCATGAACAAGAACAAAAGTAAGTAAAGTTGTGAAATAACTAGTATAAACGAGTATTTTGAAGCATTAAAGGGATATATGCGAATAAGTTGAATATTTGATGAATTTTACGGTTTGCGACAATTTAATATGTAAACTACAATATCTTTAGCACTCAAGCCATTAGAGTGCTAAATACAAAAATAACGGAGGTAAATTATGGTAATAAGACCATTAAGTGACAGAATAGTAATCAGAATGTTAGAATCGGAAGAAACAACCAAGAGCGGAATAGTGCTTCCTGGATCAGCTAAGGAAAAGCCACAGGTAGCGGAAGTTGTCGCTGTTGGCCCCGGCGGATTTGTGGATGGAAATAAAGTGGAAATGGAACTTGCTGTTGGCGATAAAGTGCTCATCAGCAAATATGCCGGAACAGAAGTAAAGCTTGACGGTGTGGAATACACAATCTTAAGGCAGTCTGACGTATTGGCAAAAGTTGAATAATAAAAGGAGAGTATAATATGGCAAAACAGATTAAGTATGGGATTGATGCAAGAAAATCATTAGAGTTAGGCGTAAATAAACTAGCTGATACAGTAAAGATCACGTTAGGGCCTAAAGGCAGAAACGTTGTTCTTGATAAGAAGTATGGCGCTCCTCTTATAACAAACGACGGTGTTACAATCGCAAAAGAAATAGAGCTCGAGGATGCATTTGAAAATATGGGCGCACAGCTTGTCAAGGAAGTTGCTACAAAGACCAATGATGTAGCAGGTGATGGGACAACTACTGCAACATTGTTAGCACAGGCAATAGTAAGAGAAGGGCTTAAGAACTTAGCAGCTGGAGCAAATCCAATGATTCTTAAAAAGGGTATCGAAAAGGCAGTTACAGCTGCTGTAGAAGGAATTGTTGAGAACAGCAGCCACATAAAAGGAAAAGAGGATATTGAAAGAGTAGCATCAGTATCAGCAAATGATAATGAAATCGGAAAATTGGTTTCAGATGCTATGGGAAAAGTTGGAAATGACGGAGTAATCACTGTTGAAGAATCCAAGACTATGGGAACAAACCTTGAAGTAGTGGAAGGCATGCAGTTTGACAGAGGATATCTTTCAGCATATATGGTGACCGATACAGATAAGATGGAAGCTGTTATTGATGATGCATATATTCTTTTAACAGATAAGAAAATTGCTAATATTCAGGAAATACTTCCTTTACTCGAGCAAATCGTGCAGTCCGGCAAGAAGTTATTAATCGTTGCTGAAGATGTTGAAGGCGAAGCTCTTGCAACTTTGGTTGTAAATAAATTAAGAGGAACATTCACATGCGTAGCAGTTAAGGCTCCAGGATTCGGCGACAGAAGAAAAGCTATGTTAGAAGATATAGCAATACTCACAGGCGGACAGGTTATCTCCGAAGAGCTCGGACTTGATCTTAAGGAAACCAAGATGGAAATGCTTGGAAGAGCAAGACAGGTAAAGGTACAGAAGGAAAACACAATCATTGTTGACGGCGCAGGAGATCCTGATAAGATTAAAGCAAGAGTTGCTTCGATAAGATCACAGATTGAAGAGACCACATCAGAATTCGACAGAGAAAAACTTCAGGAAAGACTTGCCAAACTTGCAGGCGGCGTAGCAGTTATTCAGGTCGGTGCAGCTACAGAAGTTGAAATGAAGGAAAAGAAATTAAGAATTGAAGATGCCCTTGCAGCAACCAGAGCAGCAGTTGAAGAAGGAATTGTAGCAGGTGGCGGAGCAGCATACGTAGATTCATTACCAAAGGTTAATGCTGTAGTTCGCGCGCTTTCTGGCGACGAAAAGACAGGCGCTCTTATAGTAGCAAAAGCTCTTGAAGAGCCTATCAAGCAGATAGCTATAAATGCAGGAGTTGAAGGTTCCGTTATCCTTTCAAAGGTTATGGCATCCAAAAAGGGTGTAGGCTACAATGTTATTTCTGAAAAGTACGAAGACATGATTGAAGCAGGAATAGTAGATCCTACTAAGGTTACAAGAAGCGCTCTTCAAAATGCAGCTTCAGTAGCAGCTTTAATACTTACAACAGAATCATTAGTTTGCGACATACCAGAAAAAGAACCCCCAGTACCAGCAGGAAACCCGGGAATGGGCGGATACGGGATGTAATTAAGCAATCAAAATAACAGTTTATTAAAATTAAGGCGCTATCGATAAGATAGTGCCTTTTTTCATATTATCTTATTATTCGGTCCTATAAGAAAGGATTTATTATTTTAACACCTCGGACTATCTGATTATGCTGCATATTCTCAGTCAGGATTGAAGTGCATCCTGAAGATAATGAAGATGCGATTATTAGCGAATCATAGAAACTGTATTGTGTGCTTTCACTTATCTCGAGAGCAGAAAAGTAAAGTTCTGTTCCTGGAAAGACTGAACACATTGGAATAAGGAACTCTTGTATAAAGTATCGGCAGTCCCCTGCAGACATAGGTATTTTAAATTTTTTTAATGCTACATTACAGAATTCCTGGATAACCTGATAACTTATACAACCAAAGTTTGATTCAAGAGCTTCTTTAACAATTTTGACAGCTATTTCTCTTTTATCGGGATGGTCCTTGTCAAACATATATATTATTATATTGGTATCTATAAAATATCTATCTTTCATTAAGCTCATCTTTGGTAAAACCTCTTCCGCTTGTTACATAATTTGTTTTAGACAGGAATAATTCCAGTTTTCCTGACAGGTTTTTATCTCTTGAATATGACGAAAGCCAGTGTCTGAATACTTCATTTAAAGTCGTATTATTCAGCTTTGCCTTTTTTCTTGCCTCTTCAATGTGTTTTTCTTCTGCACTCAGCGTAATATTTTTAAGCATTCATATCACCTCCTAATATAGTGTACAATATTTTCGTGCGTTTTCAAGAGGCTACTTTCGTTATCTAAATAGGAATAATTCCTCCTGCTTTTTCTTTGTATTATCCTCTTATGATGTTAAAATGAATCTAGTACAATTAAATGCATTATAGGAGGCACTATGGAATTTACAAAAATAATAGCAAGCAGTATCGCGACACTTGACAGTAATGTATATATAGGCGGAGGAACTGATGTTACCAGCATTCTTCAGAGCATACTGGATAAAGCGGGAAATGAAAAAGGGATACATCTGGTTATGGACGGAGCTGCTCTCATAACAGGACTAGATTTGAATTCCAATACCACTATTGAGTGCTTAAGCAAAGATTGCGGATTCTTTTTAAAAGACGGTTCCGACCGCTCTTTAATCGACCTTAAGGAGAGAAGCTATACTGAAAGGCTTACAAGGAATGTTACCATTATTGGAGGGACATATAACCACAACAATAAAGGACAACAACATCACGTCCCTATAACCGATGAGAGATACCGTTTCGGTATAAAAGGCATATCAGATGACATGGGTGCAAGCAGACTGGTTGTGGCTTTCGAATTCTTTGGAGTGGAAGACCTTGTTATTAAAGATATAACCATAAGGAACCAAAGAGCCTGGTCTATGATGTGTGTTAATTTTAAAAATGTCACTATGGAGAATATATACATAGATCTACCTAACTGGATGAAGAGCCAGAATCAGGACGGGTTGCATTTCTGGGGACCAGGACAGTTTTTGACACTTAGGAACATTAAGGGCAGATCGGGAGATGATTTTCTTGCACTGGCTCCTGACGAGCATGACCTTGTGTCATCCATTACTGATGTCCTAATAGATGGTGTGCATCTGGAATATGCTGACCAGGCTATAAGGATGCTTTCTAGAGCAAAAGGAAGACTGGACAGGGTCATTGTACGTAATGTGACAGGTACATACAGAAGTTATGGCTTCTTCATTAATCCGTGGTTTCCTGGAGATGGTTTCGGAAATTACGGCCATATCACTATTGAAAATGTAGATTTAAGGCCGATGGACCATGTCTATCCATACAGGACAGCTACGCTGTTTGATATAGGAGGGAATTTTGACTGCATAACATTTAAGAACATACACCACCAGGATGCTTCAGATGATAGGCCTTTATTCATATTCGGACTGCCTTTCCACAGAAATGATTTAAACTATTCAGCAGATTTCCGGCCGTATATAAAAAATGTAGTAATTGATGGATTAACGATTGTGCAGTCAAAGGATGATCCAAAAGTCAACGAATATATACAGGTTTATGACCGGGTGGAGAACCTGTTTTTAAAGAATGTGATCGTGTCTTCAGATAAGGATGCAAAAAAGACAGAATCTTTTATCGGATTCAAGGCTTTTAAGAACTGTGACAGATTAGGAAAAATTGGGAATCTAGTCACGCATGACATATATATGCCGAATGTAAACAATCTTGTAACACAGCCGATGCTTGTAGAGCATAAGGCTAATACATGATATAATCAGTAAAGAAATGCGAGGTGCTGACATATGAAGAAATTTCTGACACTATTATTAATAACAGCAATATTACTTACTCTTACAGCCTGCCATACATATCTTTTCGGTGAATATATAAACGAGGAAACCGGATACAAATATGAATTTATGAATAATGAATTTACGCTGACTAAAGGGGAAAATGTCATTACTGGCACATATACAATAAAAAATAAGACTATCATATTCAAATATGATGATAATGAGATAACCTATTCCTATGAGCGTAACGGGACAAATGCTATTATAGACAACGTTATTTATACAAGAGGCCAGTAATGGATTTCAAGAAAGCTATTAAGGCGGTAATAAATGCTGGAAGTCTTATTGAAGATAAGTCTTTTCGCAATACCGCGATTAAAAAAGGTGATAAGGATTTTGTTACAGAATGTGATTACGCCATACAAAAGCAGATTTTAGAGGCTTTATCCTGTCATTATCCTGATGTGCCTGTTATTGCAGAAGAAAAGGATAATAATGGCCTTTATTCTGACCTAGTATTTATACTGGACCCTTTGGACGGCACTACAAATTTTATGCATGGGTATGAGCCTTCATGCATTTCCTTAGGCTGTGTACACCACAACGAGCCGGTTTTTGGAATAGTGTATGATCCGGTGCGAAAAAAAACCTATATAGGAAAGAAGGACAAAGGAGCAGTCCTTAATAACGAACCAATAAAGGTTTCAAAGACCGACAGACTAGAGCAAGCATTGATAGCATGTGAGACCAGCCCATACGAAAGAGAAATGACAGATATGCATTTTGAAAAACTCAAAAAGATTTTTATAGCTTCAATGGATATAAGGATAAGCGGGTCAGCCGCACTGGACATTTGTCATGTGGCGGAGGGAAAGGCAGACGCTTTTTTAACAAGGAATCTAAAACCTTGGGATTATGCAGCCTCAATATGTATTTTGAATGAAGCAGGCGGCATATGCACAGACTGGGAAGGATTTCCTCCTTCTTTTTCGAAAAAAAGCGATATACTTGCAAGCAATGGATTATTACAGGAGGTGCTTTATGCGTATATCAGAAGATTATGATGATTCAATACACAGCATTAGCGTAAGCAAAATTATCGATAGATATGAGCTTGACAGGATTTATATCCCGGAAAATATCGAGCAAAGAAGTATATCTGTCGTAGAAGTATACAGACCAGGATTACAGCTGGCAGGGTACCTTGAGGGATTCAAGCCAGAAAGAGTGCAGCTTTTCGGAAGGACAGAAATGAATTTTCTAGGCACTTTATCCCGAGCTGAAAGACAGCAAAGACTAGATGAATATATGCATGAGGATATTCCATGTATAATAATATCTAATTCGTTACCGGTATATGATGAAATTATAAAAGCTGCGAGGTTCAGAAAGGTCCCGATATTAAGGACTTTTGAAACTACATCCGTATTCTTAGCCATGCTCATAAGCTATCTTAACCTGGAACTTGCAGAAAGATTAACTATACATGGAGAGCTTTTGGAACTATATGGCGTCGGTATCCTTATTACAGGACATAGCGGTGTCGGTAAATCCGAGACCGCACTGGAACTGGTAAAAAGAGGACATAGGTTGATAGCCGATGATGTGGTAGAGATAAGGAAGGTAAGCCAGACTACATTATTAGGGACTTCACCGGATATCATACGCCATTTTATGGAGTTAAGAGGTGTAGGTATAATTGACGTCAAAGGCTTATACGGAGCAGGTTCTGTAAAGGATATTGACAGCATCGATCTGATTATAAATATTGAAAGATGGGATGATGATAAAAAATATGACCGTATAGGGGTGGAAGAAGTGTATACAGAATATCTTGGCATAAAGATACCTTCTATAACACTGCCTATAATGCCTGGAAGGAATATGCCTATCCTAATGGAGGTTGCGGCTATGAATTTTAGGCAAAAGAAGATGGGATATAATGCTGCAAAGGAAATGTATGAAAGGGTAAACAAGAAATTTGAAAGCAATTCTTGAGAAATTTGATTTCATAAAATTTAATGAACCTATGAGCAACTATACCGCATATAAGACTGGCGGGCCAGCGGATATGCTTGCAATACCTGAGGATACGGCATCTCTTAAGGAATTGCTTTTGGTCTTAAAAAAAAATCAGGTACCAACATATGTATTCGGTAATTGCACAAACCTTATTGTAAGGGATAAGGGTATAAGAGGTGCTGTAATATTAACGAACAAGCTTAATGGCCTTGAGGTTAAGGACAATATTATAACGGCATCATGCGGTGTTTCCATGGCAAAACTTGCAGCATTCGCATATGAGATAGCCTTGTCAGGAATGGAAGCAGTATCCGGTATTCCAGGTACAGTAGGCGGAGCTGTGTATATGAATGCAGGTTCATACGGCACTTCAATGGAAGATATCCTTATAAGCTCGGAATACTTAGACCAAGATATGCAGATACATACCCTGACAAAAGAAAAACATGAATTCGGATGCAGGAAAAGCTTTTACACAGACAGTAATCTTGTAATTCTGAAAGCAAGCTTTAAGCTTACCCCAGCAGATAAGAATAATATAAAACAGGATATGATAGAGTATGCGAAAAAAAGAAAATCCAGCCAGCCTTTGGAGTATCCTTCCTGCGGAAGCGTTTTTAAAAGACCAGTGGGATACTATGCCGGCAAGCTTATAGAAGATGCAGGATTGAAAGGTTATTCGGTTAATGGAGCGGAAATTTCCACGAAACATGCAGGTTTTATCATAAATAAAGGCAATGCAACTTCAAAAGATATTTTGTCAATTATAGACTTGATTAAAACGGTTGTGTATAATAAATATAAAGTAGATCTCGAACCTGAGGTCAGGATAATCGGAGAAGAATAATGGAGCTGTTCATAATTACCGGGATGAGCGGAGCCGGCAAATCTTATGCATTAAAGACCATGGAGGATTTAGGTTTTTATTGTATAGATAATATACCTCCTTCTTTTATTCCCCAGTTCGTTAAAATGGTTAATGATAATAAGAAGATTGAAAAAGTCGCCCTAGTCGCTGATATACGTGGAGCAGAACCATTAGAGAACATATTATCAGCACTGGATGATTTAGATGAGCAGGGTTTCACATACAAGTTAATATATCTAGTGGCTTCTGATGCCATGCTCCTAAAGAGATACCGTGAAACCAGAAGGCACCATCCCATGGAAAATGAATCCATGAATACATCTCAAGCAATTGAAAAAGAGAGAGAACAGTTTCACGCTGTAAGCAAGAGAGCCGATCATATAATTGATACAAGCCAGCTTCTGACAAAAGAATTCAAGCAGGAGCTTGCTGAGATAGTATTAGGTGGGCCATTAAAAGAATCCCTCATAATAACATTAGTCTCATATGGAGTGAAATATGGCAATCCGGTTGACTGTGACCTCATATTTGACTTAAGGTTTACTCCAAATCCGTACTATATAGACGAGATGAAGGAGATGACAGGAAAAGATAAGCAGGTTAAGGATTACGTGCTCGGGCAGAAAGCCACACAGGATTTTTTAAACATGCTTTCAAATATGATTGAATACCTTATACCTTTGTACATTAAGGAAGGAAAGACATCATTAGTAATAGGGTTAGGCTGTACAGGAGGAAGGCACCGTTCGGTGGTTATTGCAGATGAATTTGCAAAAAGATTGGAAAAGAACCGCCACAGGGTAACAATACAGCACAGGGATATAGAAAAGGATGCCATAGTAAAAGAGTATGGCAAGAGATAATGTCATACACAGCTTTTGTTAAAAAGGAACTTTCATATAAAGATATATCTAAAAGCTGCTGCGAGAAATCACTATTAAGCGCTATAGTAAGGCTTGAAGGCAAGTTTATACATGAAAAGAATGGATACTATTCTTTAAGGATTAATACTCAGGATAATTCTGAAGCAAGATGGTTCATATTTGCAATGAACAGAATGTACTCTTTGCACTCTGATATCCGGATAAGAAAAAGCAGGCTTAATGACAGTTCTGTTTTTTTAGTAAAAACTGAAGCAAGTTATGCATCACAGGCCGCATATTCGGATTTGGGATTTATGGATGCTGATGATGAAGGAAATGGAAGATTTACAGATATATCAGAACTTCTAATATCTGTGTGCGACAGATATGCATATTACAGAGGAGCTTTTTTATCATGCGGTCTTATAAAAGACCCTGATAAAGGGTATTATCTGGAAATCGCATCAAAAAATGGAATAGAGATAAACAGGCTGTTTAAGATGCTGCAGGAAGAATCATTAGTTAATGTAAAAAGATCCAGAAGAAG